>Ga0307517_10002514_pt1 | contig 29301 bp, 23 predicted proteins | sample 23_EM_MG_FD_194515 | JGI IMG/M metagenome (GOLD analysis project Ga0307517, IMG submission 194515) | Populus trichocarpa ectomycorrhiza microbial communities from riparian zone in the Pacific Northwest, United States - 23_EM | ecosystem: Host-associated > Plants > Roots > Unclassified | place... | reverse complement strand
TCCTCGCGATGGAAGCCATCCGCCGCGGCGGGCTGCATCGTCGCAGAGACGATCAGCACCGCCAGCAGCGCGGCGCGCATTATCGTCCGTCCATGCCGCGCCGAAGCCAGCGCTGGAAATTTGCGGTGATCTCCTCGGTCAGCGGCGTCGGCTTGTGGGTGGCTTCATCGAGCAGCACCGACACCGATTGCGCCGAGGCAATGCACTTGCCTTCGGAAAACACCACCTGATCGAAGGTGACGGAGGTGCGGCCGAACTTCACGACGCCGAGCCCCATCTCGATCGTGCCGGGCCAGCGCAGCTCGGCGCGGAAATGCATGTCGAGCCGCACCATGATCCAGGTGACGCCGTCCGGCATCAGCCCGTAACTGCGGTCCTTCATCAGCGTGACGCGGCCGGTTTCGAAATAGGTCGCATAGACCGCGTTGTTGACGTGCTGGTTGGGGTCGAGATCGGCGAAACGCACATTGTCGGACAGCCGATAGGGAAAATCTTCCAGGCGCGGCGTTGAATCGAGGCGGGCAGGGGCGTTCACGGCGGCAATCTCCGAAGTCTCACCCCGTTACAGCCCAGTTATCCAGCTCCGGCAAGGGGTTGGGCAAGGGGGTGGGATGGAGCTATCGGCCATATTATGGCTTTCCTGTTCCACCGCCGTTGGCTATAGCGTTTTCCAGCGAAGTGGATACCGGTTCCGCGTCAAGAAAACGCGTCAAATCAAGAATCTAGAGTCCCGTTCCGATTCCAATCGGAACGGGACTCTAGACAGACGCTGCCCAGAAGCGCCGCCCAGGCCATCGGCTTGGTCCAACCGAAAAGAAGCTGAGATGAGCGAAGCGATCAAAACCGATGTGCTGATTATTGGCGCAGGTCCTTGTGGACTGTTCGCCGTGTTCGAATTGGGCCTGCTCGATATGAAGACCCATCTGGTCGACATCCTCGACAAGATCGGCGGCCAGTGCGCCGAACTCTATCCGGAAAAGCCGATCTACGACATTCCCGGCATTCCCTTCGTCACCGGACAGGGCCTCACCGAGGCGCTGCTGGAGCAGATCAAGCCGTTCAATCCGACCTTCCACCTCAACGAGATGGTGGAGACGATCGAGAAGATCGGCGATCCCGGCTTTCGCGTCACCACCGATGCCGGCCAGGTGTTCGAATGCAAGGTGGTCGTGATCTCCGCGGGCGGCGGCTCGTTCCAGCCGAAGCGTCCGCCGGTGCCGGGCATCGAAGCCTATGAAGGCACGTCGGTGTTCTACGCCGTGCGCAAGATGGAGCAGTTCCGCGACAAGAGCATCCTGATCGTCGGCGGCGGCGATTCCGCGCTCGACTGGACGCTCAATCTGCACCCCATCGCCAAGCGCGTGACGCTGCTGCACCGGCGCGACGATTTCCGCGCAGCGCCCCATAGCGTCGAGCAGATGCGCACATTGGTGGCTGCCGGGAAAATGGACTTGAGGATCGGTCAGGTCACCTCGCTCGAAGGCGAGGGCGGCAAGCTTTCCGGCGCCATCATGAAGGCCAACGACAACGCAGTCTCCACGGTCGAGTGCGATACGATGCTGCCGTTCTTCGGGCTGACGATGAAGCTCGGACCGGTGGCGAACTGGGGCGTCGCGCTCGAGAACAATCTGGTGCCGGTCGAGACCGCCGCGTTCGAGACCAATGTATCAGGCATTTTTGCGATCGGCGACATCAACACCTATCCCGGCAAGCTGAAGCTGATCCTGAGCGGCTTCCACGAGGGCGCCCTGATGGCGCAGAAGGCGCACCGCTACGTCTATCCGGACAAGCGGCTGGTGTTCCAGTACACGACCTCGTCGTCGAGCCTGCAGAAGAAACTCGGGGTCAACTGATTCCAACCAAAATATGACCGAGGGGCACGGAATGCGCGCCGTGACCCGCCTGTCCGGGCACTGGAACCCACCGTGAAATGGCCTTAGTCTGGGGTCATTCATTTTGTGGATTGTAGCGTTTTCCAGCGAAGTGGACCCGGTTCGCGCTAAGAAAACGCGTCAAACAAGGAATCTAGAGCCCGTTTCGATTCAATCGAAACGGAAAAGGCTCTAGTCAGGTGATGACGATGCGAAATGTGTTTTCCGGATTGCGACTGATATTGCCGATCGTGATGGGGCTCGTGTTTGCGGGCGAACTTGCGGCGCAGCCGGCCGAGCCGTCAGCCGCGGGTCTGTGGCAAAAGGTCGAGAAGGGCAAGCCGGTCGGATGGTTTCTGGTGGTCGATCGCGACGGTATCTTTGAAGGCGCGTTTGCCAAGCTGTTTCCGGAGCCCGGCGATGCTCCCAATCCGGTCTGCTCGAAATGCACCGACGATCGAAAGGATGCGCCGTGGCTCGGGCTCTCCTTCATCCGCGACATGAAGCGCGACGGATTGAAGTACGAGAACGGCAACGTGCTCGATCCGCGCGATGGCAAGATCTACAAGGCCAAGATGACCCTCAGCGCCGATAGCCAGACGTTGACGATGCGCGGCTATATGGGCATCGCGCTGTTCGGCAAGGATGAGGTTTGGACCCGGTTGCCGGATTCATCGATCGCTTCGCTCGATCCGGCGATCATCGCGAAATATCTGCCGGCACAAGCGGCGGCGATGAAACCGCCCGCCGCGCCTGCGAAGGCGCCGGTGGCTCCGAAGAAGACGACCGCGCCTGCGCCGGGGGCTCCGGCGCGTTAGCGCGGTACTTGGCCGGCATGTTCGAGCAGGATCAGCGATCTATCGTTTCTGTTTACGCTGATGCGGCAGTCGACGAGGACGCCAATATCGTCGCTGCGTTCAAGCCGGCGTCATGATGGAAGTTAGGCTCCTTTCAGGACGCGCTGGCAGTCTTTCGCTCGCGCAATCAACTGGGCAGCCAGGCGCTTGATAATGGCATTATCCAGCCCTTCTGCCTGCGCGGCGGCGCACACGGCGGTTACGTCGTCGGGAAGCTGCTCGGCCAGGGAGTTCAATCCGGCAATTATTTTGTCAGCGTCGAAGCGGGTTTCGCGAGCAAATTTCTGCCACTCGCGCAAGCCGATCTGACTGAGTTTGTATTCGTCGCCGATCTTCATCGCGAGCTTCATCTTCTGCAAATCGACATCGTCGTAGGGAAGGATGCTGGCGATATCGTAGAGCGGGGCGAGCCGCACGGTGGGGCCGCTGGCCAACAGCAGCGAGTAGTTCTTGGCATGCGCATCGGTGCCTGCGATAAGCCAATTGAAGCCCAGGGCATCGACAAACGTATCGAGGTCATCAACGCTATCGGTCGAGTAGGTGCGTAAGAGTTCGACTATATCGGTGGGAGCCGGTCCGCCTTCGCTTTGGTATTTCTTGGTCGGCATGATGCCGCGTGCCTGGCACATGTCCTCTTGATGAACGCGAATGACGTCGTTGCCGCTGAACTGCCGGTCATAACGTTCGACGACAATGGCGATTTCTTTCTCAAATCGCATGACCTTGGTTTCGGCGACGGGCAAGCCGAGATTGCGCGCGAGGTTGAGGCAGATATGCTCGTTTTCGGCATGGCCGTCGAAATGGCCGGTCGGCGGTTTTAGGATATGGGTTGTTGGAATGCGTCCAGATGGAACTCCCCATCGATCCTTTTGCAGTAGCAGCGCCGTTTTCGGCTGAGCACCGGCGAGGCTGAATTGCCCCGTATCGCGCGGCAATCGCCATGCGGCGTGATCCTCTCTCAGCGCTTGCATACGTTTTGCGATGGCGGCTTCATCAAGCCATTCAACCTTGTCGTCTACGCCGCTTCGCAAGACCTCCAATCGATCGGGTGTGACGAACTGAATAGCGCCGGCGCAATCCTCGCCGACATGGGAGATGAGGGCAAATACATTGCGAGCTGAGACCTGAAACTTCTTGGCCCAACGATCGAGCACGCGCTCGTTATCAGGCAGAAGTCCCCATAGAAAAGACTGAACGGCGGAAGGGCCGTGTTCCTCGGCCGCCAGTGGCATGGAAAGCGATACGGGATATGCCTCTCGCGCTTCACGCCAGTCGCTGTCATAGACAAATGTGAGCCGGCCACGAGCATCGTTGTGCACGCGGCCAACTTCCCTGCCATCCAAGAGTGCGACGAGTTCGTTTGTCATGCCCTGCTCTTCTTGGCTTTGGCCACGATTGCATTGATATCCACGGCAGACTTTTTTGAACCGCGGCCAGGGGGGTGCTCGCTGCTGGCGTCCAGGCGGATACCCAGAGTGTCAAGGGCGCGGAGTATCAGGCCGAGTTCGGCGCGCGCATGACTGTGTTCGACCTCGATCACCCATTGACGGCTGACGCCAATGCGCTTGGCGAAAGTCGACTGATTGAGCTTGAGCCTTTTGCGCCTGTCTCGAATGACGGCTCCGAGATCGGAAGATGTGCGGATAAGCATGGCGGTATGTCCAAAATGTCATCGTTCGCTAACATTACCATATGTCAGCGTTCGATGACTGTTAGCAAATGTCAGCGAACGACGACACTTAAAAATGTCACCGTTCGCCAACATAATAAATTTGATGGCTAAGATATAATATATTTATAATTCAGATGCTTACGACCTAAATCGGGCGCCGGACAAAAAACCCTCAATGACGCTCATCCCTGTAGAACAAATCATTTCAGCTCTTGCAGCAACTTCCGCAAGTTACCCAACAAGGCCTGAATCTGCGCGCGGTTCGGCAACGGGCAGGCGATCATTCGCAGCGCGCTGGCCGATGCAACTTCAATTGTGGCTAAGGATTTTTGGGTCGCACTCGCGTCGCTGGACAGGGCCAGGGGCGTCTACAAATTGCGCGATAATCTATTTGTGCCCCTGATTTGCCCGACGCGTCAAATATTTTCGGGTTTGCCGAAGCGCTCGCGCCGATGACCCTCAGAGCTACTTTGCATGGGGTTGTTTTCGATATTTTAGTTTGGAGGCCCGCATCCGGTCTAACGTAATCCCGGTAGTCCCGGCAACGCCGGGATCAGCGTTCCCGGCTGCGAAATCGCTTCAGGCATGGCGGCATCGAGTTGCAGCGCGGCGGCGGCCGCCGGCAGTGCTGCGTCCGCCATTGCGGCGTGGCCTTCGGCGCTGGGATGCACGGCGCCGCCATACACCGCCGACAGCACGCCCCAGGTCGCATCGTGGATGTCGTTGGGCTGTTGCGACGACGGCAGGCCCTGCGGATAGGTCATCGCCGCGAAGTAGCTGTCATTGGCGTCGCGGATCCACCGTGCGCGCGGCAGGTAGGCGCGATATTCCCCGGCGCTGCGGCCGCATAGCATCGGCTGGCTGGCCGCGGTGACGATGTCGGGATCGAAGCTTTCGCCGCGAGCCGAGAAACATTGGCGATCGAATTCAGGATCGCTCTCGGCGCGGGCGCAGAAACCGTGGCGGGCAAACGTCGCCTGATGTGCATCGACGAAGGTCATGCGGTCGGCGCGCGGGTTGCGGCACAGGATGCCGGATTGGCACAGCGCGAGCGCTTTCAGCTGCGGCAGGAATTCACCCTCGACGAAGTTCGAGACGGCGGCGAGCCGCTGCGGCTCGGCATTGAACGAGGGGTGAATATCGAAGCCCGCCCGTCCGCCGGGGCAGGGCGTGCCATTGTCCGCCAGCGTCGGGTTGGCGTAGGAGGTATAGACGACGCGGGACAGGTCGCCGACCAGCGGTTTCAACGCCTCGCGCAGCTTGGCGAAGCCTTGCGGCAGGTCGCGCATCAACGCGCCGCGTGCATCATCCACCGACGCCAGCACGCCGCTGCGCCGGAACAGGGCGCGCTCGGTCGCCGTATCCACGATCACGTCGGCGACGAGCCCGGAAAAATAGATGTCGTTGGCGCCGACCGACAGCAGTACCAGGTCGAGCTTGCGGTCGGGCTGACGGCGTTTGGCCGCCGTGACCGCTTCGCGCAATTCGGCGAGCTGGGCGTTGACCGTGCCCTGACAGTTACCTGCTTTCGACGGCGGGCAGTCGCGGGCGCGCTGCGAGCCGAACAGGCCGTCGGCGATGGTGGCGCCGGTGCAGGCCAGCGGCAGATAGGTCACCGCGATGTGCGGATATTGCACGGCGAGCGCCAGTGCGGTCCGCGTCTGGTAGCTGTAGAGCGAGCGGTGGCAGGCTGCGTTGAACCACAGCGCGCTCTGCCGTTGCCACACCGACAGCAGGTCCGGCGCCTCGCAGGCGCGCCCGCCTTTATAACCGGCGCGGCTTGGACGGTAATACTGTGTGTAAGCCATTCCGAGATAGGAGCGGAAGCAAAAGCCTTCATCGGACAGCGCGACGGGCCGGTCCGGATTTCCCTCGCCGGAAGCGATGCTGTCGCCGAGGCCGGCGATGAAGATATCGCGCACCGCGATCTCGGTCGCGACGCGCTGGCCACTGTCCGAGCCGGAGGAGACGTCGACGCTGGCAATGGTGGTGCGGCCATAGCGGACCCTGAAATTGATCGGCTCGGCGCAATCGAACGTGGAACCCTGCGGCCCGTCGCCATCGTCGAACGACCAGGCGCAGGTGGCGCCGACCGGTACCGGCCCGGTCAGCCGGACGATGATCGGATGATCGATCGGGGTCAGATAGCTTTCCTTGACGTTGTCGCGGGTGCAGGGCTCGCTGACGCGGCCGGCAAGATCGATGCAAAGCCGGTTCACGGTGTTGCGCGCCCAGCCGCGGCCGTCGCTTTGCATTCCGAGCGCCTGCTCCGCGGCCAGCACGCTGCGGCCGCGGCCGCCGTCGGCGTGCAGCAGGAAGTCCCGTTCTTCACGGAACAGCCGGAAGCGGTTACGGACCTCCCAGGAAATCTGCAAGGCGCCCGCGCCGGGCGCGGTCTGCGCTTGCGCTGGCGGCGGAGACAGCACAGCCAGCACGCTGGCGAGCAGCGCGATACTCATCATCGAACGTCGGAGAATTCCAGCCATGGCGCGTTTGACGTTAGCGGTAAGGCAGAAATAAGAGAACCCGACCCTCGTAGCCCAAAAGACTAAAGCAGGCAGATAACGTCGCTGTTACCGTTTCGCCCGCTTGAGCGGCTGCCTGACCTGGACCTCCGCCGTGCAGGGCTGTTCGTTCATCTGGCGGCAGGCCTCCGCGAGCCTGCGGCGTTCCTGCCAGGGTTGCACCACGCTCAGCCAAAGTTCGCGCGTTCCCATGATCGAGATCGAAATCCCGAACGGGATAAGGAAGTACAGGATCCGGAACACCACCAGGGTCGCCAGCAATTGTTCCTTGCCGAACTGGGGCAGCGCCACCAGCATCGCGGCGTCGAACACGCCGATGCTGCCCGGCGCATGGCTGGCGAAGCCGAGGAGCGTTGCGAGGATGAAGACCACCGCCAGCGACACGAAATCGATATGGGGCTGCGTCGGCATCAGCAAATACATCGCCAGCGCGCAGAACCCGAGATCGACCACGCCGATCATGACCTGCAGCAGCGTCAGCCGCGCCGAAGGCAGCACCACCTTCCAGCCGTTTTGGCCGAGTTCGCGGCGGTTCTCGCCCATCACCAGCCACAGGAAATAGGCCGCGATGCCGGCGAGGCAGCCGAGCGCGATCAGCCGGTTCACCGATGGCGGCAGCAGATCCATGGCCGTGGCCGCTTCGGGATGCCAGGCCATGCCCATGCCGAGCACGAACAGATTGCCGAGCCAGAAGGTCAGGCCCGAGAGGAAGCAGATCTTGGCGACATCGATCGCGCTCAGGCCGTAATCCGAATAGATCCGGAAACGGATGGCGCCGCCGGTAAAGACGGTGGCGCCGATATTGTGGCCGATCGTGTAGCTCGTGAAACTCGACAGCGCGGCGATGCGATAGGGGACGTGATTCTTGCCAATGGTTCGCAACGCGAAGAAATCATAGAAGGTCAGCGTGCAGAACGCGCCGACCACGCACAGGGCGGCCAGCGCGATTCGATGCGGCGCGATCTCGGTCAGTGCGGTCAGAACGATCGCGGTGTCGACCCCCTTCAGGGTGCGAACCAGATGGGTGACCGCAAGAATGATGATGAGGAGACTCGCAACGATCCCTAGCCGTTTCCAGCCGATCTTCTCCTTGAAACCACGCCCGAGCGTGGTCAGTAGCCGATGCATTCATCCTCCCGGCGGGGCGGCAAAACGTAAGAAAAACCGGTCACGTGAAGTAACCGGCGACGGTCAGACGCACCGTGCGTGAAGACCCATAAGCCAAAATCGGACCGTTGTGCAGCCCTTGACAAGCCTAGCTTCTGTCTTCGTTCGTCAGCTTCGTCATACAGCCTACATACGTTGCGGCGTTAACGATTGTGAGTCGCAACCCGCGGTGTTCCCGGGGATCCCTTCGCCAGTGTTCCCCGCAGTATTTTCCGGGAGTTTCAGGAACGTCCCTGCCGGCGGCTGGTTGATGCGGGACAGCAATCGAACATGATGGCGCGGATGGGGCTCGAGGAGGCCGACGGTTTCATGTTCCCGGATCAAGGGAGCCGTGCAATGGGACTCTTCACCAAAGACATCAAGACCATGAACGACCTGTTCGTTCATCAATTGCAGGATATCTACTATGCCGAAAAGCAGCTCGTGAAAGCGCTGCCGAAGATGGCCGAGAAGGCGACGGAAAAGCAGCTCAAACAAGGCTTTTTGAGCCATCTCGACCAAACCAAAACCCATGTTCAGCGCCTCGAAGAGGTATTCCGGATGCATGGCGCCGAGGTGAAGGCGGTCAATTGTCCCGCGATCGACGGCATCATCCAGGAAGCCGACGAAGTGGCAGGCGAGGTCGAGGACAAGGCCGTGCTGGACGCGGCGCTGATCAACGCCGCCCAGGCTGCCGAACATTACGAGATCACGCGCTACGGCAGCCTGATCGCGTGGGCCCGGCAGCTCGGCCGCAACGATTGCGCCGGCGTGCTGCAGAAGACGCTCGATGAGGAAAAAGCCGCCGACAAGAAGCTGACCAAGCTGGCGGAGTCCAAGGTCAATCTGCGGGCCGCCAGCTGATCTTTCACCTGAATGAGGCAAAACGCCGCGCTGAAGAATCCCTCCGCGCGGCGTTTTAGCGTCGGCGGAGGGATCACGACAGGCATACTTCGATATTTTGCGAAATGTTCTGTTGAAACGGCGGCTTTCGTCCGATCGGGTGGGGCGCTTGCATGAAAAATTCTTAATGATACGCGTTGTCGAAATACCCCATCCCACCTAAGGTTGTCCCCCGAACAGCCGCAGTGTTGCCGCTGACGGGAGGCCCGCATGAAAGCCGCGCCGATTGACCGCCGTGATTTCCTGCTGCGCGCCACTGCATTCGGCAGTGCGCTGTCGTTTGCCGGGTTTGCGACGCTTGCGCAGGGTCAGGCGGCCGAACTGGTCGCGCGCAAGGTCTTCTTCGACAATCCCGATTGCACCAATGTGCGGGTCAGCCCCGACGGCCTGCAACTTGCCTATGTCGCGCCGGTCGACGGGGTGAACAATCTGTGGGTGGCGCCGGTGGCCGATCCAGCCGCGGCGCGGCCGGTCACGCGGGTCACCGACCGCAATATCGGCACCTATTTCCGCTGGGCCTATACCAACCGCCATCTGGTGTTCTTCAGGGAACGTGACGGCGACGAGAACTGGCGCGCCTCGAGTGTCGACATCACCAATGACGCCGTTGTGCCGCTGACACCGGAGCAGGGCGTCAAATCGTTCCTGCAGGAGGTGGATCGCAAGTTTCCGGAAGGAATGCTGCTCCGGCATAATCAGCGCGACAAGCGCCGGTTCGATCTGTTCCGGATCAATATCGTGACCGGCGCCAGCGAGCTCAAATTCGAAAATACCGCGTATGTTGATCTCTTCACCGACAGCGAGTTTCAGTTGCGATTGGCGTCGCGCTTCAAGGCCGATGGCAACACCGAAATCTTCGAGCGGCGGCCGGACGGCACATGGACGCCGTTTACCGAGGTACCGATCGGCGACATCGATTCATTTCGGCTCATCGACCTGAGTGACGACGGCAAGACGCTTTATCTGATCGACTCCCGCGGGCGCGACAAGGCGGCATTGTTCGCCCTCGACATGGCGACGCGCGAGACCAAATTACTCGCCGCCGATGAGGAAGCCGATATCGTGCAGGTGGTGCTTGACGAAGCGCGCCGTCCGGTCGCGGCGCGGGCGAACCGGGACCGTGCCCGCTGGTATGCCGTTGACACGAGCGCACGGCAGGATCTGGCCGATCTGACCCGACACGGAGTTGGGGACCTCAACATCCTCAGCGACAGTGCCGACCGCCGGGTGACGAGCGTATTCTACGAACGTGACAGCGAGAGCGGCGAATTTGCGCTGCTCGACCGCCAGACGCGCGCGGTCCGCAAGCTCTTCGTCCAGCGCAAGGCGCTCGTTGGAATCCCCTTGCGTAAGATGCAGCCGGTGATCATTCCGTCGCGCGACGGATTGCGCCTCAATGGCTATCTGACGCTGCCGGCGCAAGATCCCGGCGGTGGCCGGATGCCGCTGGTGCTGGTGATCCATGGCGGTCCCTATGCCCGCGATGTCTGGGGTTTTAACTCGGTCCACCAGTGGCTCGCCAATCGTGGCTACGCGGTGCTGAGCGTCAACTACCGGGGCTCAACCGGTTTCGGTAAGGCGTTCATCAAGGCCGCCGACCGCGAGTGGGGCGGGCGGATGCACGACGATTTGATCGATGCAGTCGATTGGGCCGTCGCGCACGGCATCGCCGACCCCAAGCGCGTCGGATTCTTCGGCGGAAGTTATGGAGGCTATTCCGCGTTGACGGCGGCAACCAAAACACCGGAAGTATTTGCCTGTATCGTCGACCTCTTCGGCATCTCCAATCTCATCACCTTCATGACGACGATCCCGCCCTATTGGGGGCCGTGGTTCAGCGTATGGAAAAACCGCCTCGGTGATCCCGACACCGAAGCGGGCCGCACCTTCCTTGCCGAGCGTTCGCCGATCAACCATCTCGAACGCGCGACCAAGCCGATCCTGATCGCGCAGGGCATGCGTGATGTCAGGGTCGTCGCTGCGGAATCCGAGCAGATGGTGACCGCCCTCAAGCAGCGCAGCGTGCCCGTTACCTACGTCACGTTCGCCGATGAGGGACACGGGTTCGTGCGGCCGCAAAACCGGCTCGCCTTCTACGGCGTGACGGAGGCGTTTCTGGCTAAGCACCTCGGCGGACTCTATCAGCCGATTGGAAATGATTTCGCCGGTTCATCGCTAAAGGTCGAAACCGGCGGCGAGTTGATCCCCGGAATCTCCGGGTAATTTCCAGAGTCCGCAACCGACGGGTGAGGGCTCAAAGCTTTTGTTCACCATTGGCGCAGGCGAAACCGCGGCGTTAACTCAAATGCACCATTAGCACCGTCATTACAGGCCGATAGCAGGGGCCTGTGATGTATCAAGTTCTGAATTGTCTCGTCACCGAGCATGATTGGCGGCTGGTCGTCCTGGGTGGCACGATTTGTTGGCTCGCCAGCACGGTGGCCGTCAGCCTGTATCATCGCGCCAGGGCATCGCAGGGGCGCACCCGCGCGATCTGGGTCTGCCTCGACGCGGCCGTCGGAGGCTGCGGAATCTGGGCCACCCACTTTGTGGCGATGCTGGCCTACGATCCCGGGTCGGGCGCCGGCTACAATATTCCGGTCACCCTGATATCGCTGATCTTTGCCGTGTCGATCGCGGCGGTCGGCCTCAGCATTGCGTTGCTCAATGACCGCCGCTCGACGATTGCGATGGGCGGCGCGGTGGTCGGTCTTGGCGTCGCAGCGATGCACTACACCGGCATGATGGCGCTGGAGCTTCCGGCGCGCATCGTCTGGTCGCCCGGCATCGTGCTGGCTTCAATCGTGTTCGGCAGCCTATTCGCGGCAATCGCGCTTGTCGTCGCCGCGCGCAAGGATGATCGCAATCACACCCTGGCCGCCACGGGGCTGCTGACGATTGCGATCGTTTCGCACCATTTCACGGCGATGGGGGCCGTGACGCTCGTTCCGGATCCCACCCTCGTCGCCGACGAATTGACGATCTCGCCGACCGCGCTTTCCTTTTTGACCGCGGTCGCAGCCTTCACCATTCTCGGCATATCGTTCGTGGCAGCGCTGCTCGATCGCCGCTCGAGCAGCGAGCTGCATCAACAGAAGGTGTTGCTCGACTCGGCGATCGGAAACATGTCGCAGGGACTTTGCATGTTCGATGCGGACGGCCGCATCCTGTTGTTCAACGACCGCTACCGCGAGATGATGGATCGCACCGGGATACGGCTGCAGGGCCGCTTGCTGATCGACGTTCTGCAGGATCAGAAATCGGCGGGAAAATGGGACGGCGATCCCGAAGAATTCTTCAACATGGTGGTGGCCGCGGCGAAAGCCGGCGAGAGCCTGACCAGGGTCGTCACCCGCAACGGACGTGCGATGCGCGTCGTCGATCAGCCGAAGAAGGGCGGCGGCTGGGTCGCGACTTTCGAGGATATCACGGAGTGGCAGCAGGCCCAGGAGCAGATCACGCATATGGCGCGCCATGACGCGCTGACCAACCTGCCGAACCGGACGCTGTTTCGCGAGCAGCTCGAGAAGGCGTTGCGCCTCGTCAAGCGCAGCGATCAGCTCGCCGTATTCTGCCTCGACCTCGATCATTTCAAGGAAATCAACGACTCGCTCGGCCATCCCGTCGGCGATGCCCTGCTGAAGGAAGTGGCCCGCCGGCTCGGCGAATGCATTACCGAGCACGATACCGTGGCAAGGCTTGGCGGTGACGAATTCGCGATCGTGCAGTTCTGCAGCGACTGCGATCCGTCGGCGGTGGCCTTGCTTGCCAGCCAGATCGTCGAGAAGATCTGCGCACCCTACGATATCGGTGGCCACCAGCTCGTCGTCGGCGTCAGCATCGGCATCTCGCTGGCACCCGAGGACGGCAAGAACCCCGATGAACTGCTCAAGAAGGCTGATTTGGCGCTCTATCGCGCCAAGGCGGACGGCCGCGGCACCTATCGCTACTTCGAGACCGGAATGGACGCCCGCGCCCAGGCCCGTCGCGTGCTCGAGCTGGATTTGCGCGCGGCGCTGAAACGCGACGAATTCGAAGTCTATTATCAACCGATCCGCGACGTCGCCAGCGACAGCGTTGTGGCGTTCGAAGCCCTGGTGCGCTGGAACCATTCGCTGCGCGGCATGATCGCGCCCCTGAATTTCATCCCGCTGGCGGAGGAAACCGGCCTGATCATTCCGCTCGGGGATTGGGTACTTCGACAGGCCTGCCTGGATGCTTCGGGCTGGTCGGAGGATATCACCGTCGCCGTCAATCTTTCGCCGGTGCAATTCAAGAATCCGAACCTGGTGTCGTCCGTGAAGGCGGCATTGCAGGCTTCAGGTCTGCCGGCGGATCGGCTCGAGCTGGAGATCACGGAATCGGTACTGCTGCAGAACAGCGAGACGACGCTGGCGGTTCTGCACGAGCTTCGCGGCTTTGGCGTCCGGATCTCGCTCGACGATTTTGGAACCGGTTATTCGTCGCTTAGTTACCTGCGCAGCTTCCCGTTCGACAAGATCAAGATCGACCGTTCGTTCGTGACCGACCTGGCCACGCGCGCCGATTCGATGGCGATCGTCCGCGCGGTGACCGGACTGGGCAAGAGTCTTGGGATCGTCACCACGGCGGAGGGCGTCGAGACCGAAGCCCAGTTCGATCTGTTGCGCCGCGAGGGCTGTACGCAGGCGCAGGGCTATCTGTTCAGCCAGCCGCGTCCCGCCGCCGAAGTGCAAGCGATGCTGTCCCGGCCGCGTGCGCGCATCGTTGCGTAATCGTAGCGTTTCGAGCGAAGTTGGATACCGGTTCGCATAGCAATCAAGTTTACGCAGATTGCGTAGACTTATCTGCGGTAGAAAACGCGTCAAAAAAAGAATCTAGTTTAAGGCTAGGCCTTGCGGAGCGCGAAATGCGCGCCGCAAAACGCCATCGCGGCGCCGAGGCCCAATGCCGCAAGCCCCGCCAGCACGCCCGATATTGTCGGGATCGGACTGGGTGCGGAGGCGGCCTGTCCGGCACCGGCCAGGACCAGCACACCGACTGCGATCAGGAATTGTCGCATCCGCTGCGGGATTTGGCCGGAGACCGCGCTGCGCATCAGATTGGCGGTGAAATACCCGCCGGAAAAGCCGACGGTCGCAATCAGCCACCACGCAATGGCCGCGCCCGCGGGCATGAATTCGCGGCTGTCGGATCGCCACAGGCCACCGAGATCGAGGCCGAAGCGTGCGCCCAGCATGTGCACGGCAAGCGCCAGCAGCACCCCGGAAATCATCGCGCCGGCCAAAATCAGGCGGCGCGGAAAATAGGTCGTCTCGGCCATGGCCTGCTTGTAAGATAAAGCCGGCTGGCCGCGCAAGCTGCTCGCCCGACCATGACCTTGGATTCTTGAATTGCCGACATCATTACCGAACACGCCGGCGATATCGGGCGAGGGCGCGCCTGAAACCCGCTACGACTACAGGGCGTCGCTGATCGGCTCGGCGCATCAATTCGAACTGACGGATGCCGGATTGTCGTGGAAGATCGGTGGCCGGATTGGGGTCTGGGCCTACAGCGACATCGCATCTATCCGTCTCACCTTTCGTCCGATATCGATGCAATCCCGTCGTTTCCGCGCCGACATCAAGAGCAATGGCGGCCGCCGCATCTCGATCCTCTCCACCACCTGGCAGACCGCCTCGCTGATGGCGCCGCAGGATCACGGCTACCGCGCCTTCATCGCCGAACTGCACCGGCGCATGGCAGCGGCAGGCAGCAAGGCTGCGCTGATCGGTGGTATCGGGCCGACCACCTATGCCGCCGCACTTGCGATGGTGACGCTGCTCGGCATCGCGATGGCGGGACTTCTGGTGCGCGCGTTCGCGATCGGTGAATGGTACGGCGCGCTGTTTCTGGTTGGATTCGTCGCGCTGTTCACCTGGCAGATCGGCGGCTTCATCAGGCGCAACCGGCCGCGCGCCTACGACTTCGATCATTTGCCGGGCGCGTTGCTGCCGTAGCGCCCGACCTGGTCTTTGCGTTCGCAATCAAGCGCAATCAAATGTGACTTCGCCGGGCGCGCGGCGTGCGGCATCGTGCAATCGTGTTTTCCCGCGATCAGGCGAGCGTGAAGTGACCGATCGAAGCGCGCGCATTCCGACCGAGGCCGAGATTGCCGCAATCAATGCGCAACACCTGATCAATACGCCGCTGAAGCCCGCAGATCTGCTGTTCGTGTTCGGCACCCGCACGGATGTCGAGGAGCGCGTCGATGAGGCTTGCCGGCTCTGGCACGCGGGTTACTTTCGCTGGTCGATCGTCAGCGGTGGGATCACGCCGGGCTCGGATCGTTCGGAGTGCGAAATCATTGCGGAAGCGATGATCGCGGGCGGCATCCCGCGTGAGCGCATCCAGCGCGAAGATCGTGCGATGAACACTGGCGAGAACGTGATTTTCGCGCTGCCGATCATCGACGCCGCGCTGGGACTTGCGAACATCCACAGCGTGATTTGCCTCGGCAACAGCTGGACCGCGCGCCGCTATCCGATGACGCTGCACCGGCACTGGCCGGACGTGGAGAAGATGCTGGTGACGGTCGACAGTTTTGCGACGCCACGGGCGCTCTGGCACACCGATCCCGAATTCAGGCGGCGCATCCTCACCGAATGGGACAAGATCGAGCCATACAAGGCGAAAGGCTTTATCGCGGAGTGGCCGTGAGGGAGGCGGGGCGGTCTATTCGGTCGTTTCGAAATCGTCTTCGCTCGCGCGCAGCATTCCCGCCAACGTACGCAGCGCCGCATCAAGCTGGTCAATGGGCGGCGCGGCCAGCGCCAGCCTTACTGCGTTCGGCGCATGTCCGGGGCTCACCGCAAAGGTCGACGAGGGCGTCAACGCGATGTCCCGCCGGGCCGCGGCGGCGACGAAGGTCTGCGACCGCCAGTGGTGCGGCAGCGTCAGCCACAGATGGTAGGATTTGGGATTTGCCTGCATCTCGAAGCCGGCCAGCCGTTCCGCCGCAACCTGCTGACGGCGCTGCGCATCGATCCGCTTGAGCCTGACCAGTTCGGAGGCGGTACCGTCGGCCATCATGCGCTGCGCGGCGGCGAACGCATATCCCGACGCCGTCCATCCGCCGGAGCGGACGGATGCCATGATGCTTTCGCGCAAACGTGGCGGCGGGACGATGAAGCCGAGGGCCAGACCCGGTGCTACTTTCTTGGAAAGGCTGTCGAGCACGACGCAGCGATCCGGCGCCAGCGCAGCCAATGGCGCCTCGTCGTCGAGGAAGCCGTAGACCGCATCTTCGATGACGATGAGATCGAGGTTCTCGACGACGCGCAGCAATTCGGCGCGGCGTGAGCCCGGCATGGTCATGCCCAACGGATTCTGAACCATCGGCTGGACGTACAGCGCGGTCAGATGCGCCTCACGGTGGGCCTTTTGCACGGCGTCGGGACGCACGCCGTGTTCGTCCATCGCCAGCGGCACCAGCGTCACCCCGATCCGGGCGGCGATGCCTTTGATGAAGGGGTAGGTCAGGGCCTCGACCCCGCAACGACCGCCCGGCGGCACGATCGCGGCCAATGCGGCGGCGATGCATTGCCGGCCGTTGGCGGTGAAGACGATTTGCTCCGCGCGCGCCGGCCAGCCGTTCCGGGAGAGAAAGTCCGCCGTAATGCTTCGCGCGGCCTGCGTTCCGGCACTGGTGCCCTGTCGCAGCGCGATTTCGAGGGCTTCCGGCCGCTCCAGGCCATCGAGGCTTTTCGAGATCAGGGCCGACTGCGTCGGCAATAGCGGATAATTGACCTCCAGATCGATGCGGGAACCGCGCGGCTCGGTCAGCGTGGTGACGGCGCGGGGCGCCTGTCCGGAGATGAACGTGCCGCGGCCAACTTCGCCGACCACGAGGCCGCGGCGTAACAATTCCGTGTAGACGCGGCTCGCGGTCGAGACCGCAATCTTGCGCTCATAGGCGAAACTGCGCTGCGGCGGCAGGCGATCGCCCGGTTTGAGCCCGCCATTGGAGATCTCGGCGGCGACGGCATCGGCAAGCCTGAGATATTCAAACTTTGACATTATTGCACCGAGATCAATGTTTCACTTGTACCGAGGAGTGTACCGGATCATATTGAACCTATCAAGCCTGAGATTGCACTGAGGAGAGTGCAAACAATCAGACCCAGGGCGCAGCCGCTGATTCCCAGCTTTTGCGTCGGCGGCAGAGCTTTGCCGCGAATTGACCAACCGGAGAAGACCAATGACCACGATGTCCCAAGCCGCAGCCCAACCTGCAATTTCCCTTAGCTCGGGCGGATCGTTCCGCCGGTTCGGGATTTGGGCGCACGCAATCGCAGCGTACCTGGATCGCCGGGCGGCGATCAAAGCGCTGCGGCAGCTGGACGATCGTGAACTGCGCGATATCGGACTGACCCGCAGCCACATCGAGTTCGCGGTACAGGGTATCTCGGATCCGGAACTCGGGCGCCTTCGGTGACGGCTGCGTGCTTCGGCACGTTCAAAAACAGGCTTGCAAAAACAGGCCCGCAAAAACAGGCCCGGTCGATCGACCGGGCCGCATTGTGACGGCGTATCGCTATCGCTGCGTCAGTGCCGCACCACCAGCACCGAGCATTTGGCGTAGCGCACGACGTGGCCGGCATTGGAGCCGAGGAAATAGGTTCGCATCGCCGGCCGGTGCGACGTCATCACGATCAAATCGGCCTTGATCGCCGCGGCCTCTTCGAGGATTTCGTGATAGATGCCGCCTTGCCGCACCACGGCGGAAATGCGCGACGCCGCGATACCGGATTCCTGCGCCACGATCGCGAGCGCCTCTTCCGACGTCTGGCGCTGCTGGGCGTCGAAATCGGCCGGTACATATTCCGCCAGCATCACCGGCGTCATCGGCATCACGTTGAGCAACCGCACCGCACCGTTCCAGGTCTGCGACAGCGTCGCCGCCGTTGCGATCGCAGGCTTCGCCAGATCGGTGTCGGCGAGGTCGAGCGGCACCAGAATGGATTTGAACATCTGCGCCTCCTGTCAGCCTAAAGCCTAACATGAAGTCGCCGGGAAGTCCGCCGGCCTTTCTTTGCATGGGGTTGTTTTCGAAATTTTGTATTCGGGCCCTGCGCTACACCGTGCTCAATCGTCCGACGTCTGCTTCAGCAGTTTCGGACTGGTGAAGCGCACCAGGGTGCCGCGGCGAAACGCCACCTCGTTCCAGTCCTCGATGGCAAAGTCGAGGATCGCAAGGCCGGTGGTAGGCAGATTGTGCTCGAGGGCTTTTTTCGCGGCCGCGTCGCCGCCGCCCGCCAGCGCCAGTGCCAGCTCATGCATGCCGGGATTGTGGCCGACCACCATCAATTGCCTGGGATCGGTCGCCTCGGCCATGCGGATGATCTGCAGAAGCTGGGCCGGCTCGGCGCCGTAGAGTTCAGCCATGGTTTCGGCCTGCGGCGGGACGATAGCCTTGGTCGCGTCCTGCATCGCCTGCCGGACGATCTCCCAGGTTTGCTGCGCCCGCACCGCGGTTGAAACCAGAACCAATTCGGGAACGGGCAGATGCCGGCCGATCCAGCTGCCGACGGCGGCGGCATCGAGCCGTCCGCGGTCGTCGAGACGGCGGTCCTGGTCGTGCCCCGAGGGCGCGTCGTGTTCGGTCTTGGCATGACGCAGCAGCATCAAACGGCGCATGGACGCAATCTCGATTCGTTTCGGCCTGAATTAATCTACAAGCTCATGCCTTGGACAAGGTGACAAGCGCCGCAGCGGTCCGTAAGAAAACGCCATGGCAGAGACTTTCACAAGTGCGACCAACGGTCCGGACGACGACGCGCCCTTTCGCTCCCGCCTGTCGTTCGACCTCGATGTCGATATCTGCGTGGTCGGGGCAGGGCTTGCCGGCCTGACCGTGGCGCTGGAGGCAGCAAGGCTTGGCGCCAGCGTCGCCGTGCTCGAAGGCCGCCATGTCGGCTGGAACGCGTCCGGCAACCAGCTCGGCACCGTGATGCCCGGCTACAGCCTGCCGATCGGCGAATTGATCGAGCGCGTCGGCCTCGAGGATGCGCGCGAGCTCTGGTCGCTGTCGAAGGAAGGCGCCGATTATATTCGCAGCATCGCGACCGAGGAAGCGATGCCGGGCATTGCACTGACCGAGGGCGCGCTGGAAGTCTCCAACGTCGATGCCGGCGAAACGCTGATCAGCCGGCTGCAGATGCTGAGCGAGGCTTTCGAGACCGAAGTCGAAGGCTGGCAGGTCGATCGGGTGCGCGAGCAGATCAAGACCGGTCGCTACTTCCACGGCATCTATTATCCCAAGGCGTTTCAGATCGACGGCCGCAAATATGTCCATGGCCTTGCTGCGCTCGCAAGGCGGGCAGGGGCGCGCATCTTCGAGGATACGCCGGTGGTCAGCATCGATCCGTCGGGCATTCGCAAACGCATCGTGACGCCGTCGGCGCGGCTTCGCGCATCCCACATCGTGTTGGCCGGCAACATCCATCTCGGCACGCCGTTGCGGCGGCTGTCGGAAACCTTGCTGCCGGTCTGGCGCTATGCGGCCGTGACCGTGCCGCTCGGCGAGCGCCTCACGGATGCCATCACCTTTCAGGGATCGGTCACCGACAGCGACGGCATCGACCATTTCCGGATCGTGGACGGCGACCGCTTGATGTGGGCCAGTCCCGAAACGACCTGGGACGCGCGGCCGCGGCGCTTCGGTCCGGCCATCCAGCACCGGATCGCCACCGTTTTTCCAAAGCTCGGCAAGGTCGGAATATCCGATGTCTTCGGCGGCGCCGTTGGGGTGACCGTGCACGGCATGCCGCAGATCGGCCAGTTGCGGAAAGGATTGTGGGTCGCCAGCGGCTTCGGCCGCCAAGGGCTGAACACCTCGGCGATGGCGGGCCAATTGGTGGCGCGCAGCATCTTGTGGGGCGACGAGCGCTGGCGGCTGTTTTCGCCGTTCGAATTGGTCTGGGCCGGCGGCACGACCGGCCGGGTCGCCGGCCATTTGATCGGCATGTGGGGGCGGGGAAGTGCTGCTGCCGCGGGCGCGCTGGCCCGTTACCGCGAGGGCGCGCGCGCCAAGGAACGGATTCGCGAGGCGCGGCTCGATGAAGCCAACCGGCAGGCCGGAACCCGGCCGCCGCCCCGCCGTCCTCCACCGTCGGGCCAACCACGCCCGGTGCGTCCGCAGCCCCCGATCCCTGCAGAACGGCCGGAGGGCGGAACGACGGTGGCGGCCTCGCAGGAAAGTGAGAGAATTCGGGACGGATCCGTGTAACTTCCGCCGGCGCGTGCCGTATTTGATGGCGAACGACCCTGTTCCGCCTCGCACGGAGACCCCCGATGATCGACCGCCGTATCCTGCTTGCATCCGTCGCCGGCCTGTTTGGCCTCGCGGCCTTCCGCTGGCTGCGCACGACGCCCGCACAGGCTGCCGAGAAATTCGAAGTCGAAAAGACCGATGCCGAATGGCGCGCGCAACTGACGCCGCAGCAATATGACATCCTGCGCAAGCACGGCACCGAGCGCCCCGGTTCGAGCCCGCTCCTGAAAGAACACCGCAAGGGCGTCTTTGCCTGCGCCGGTTGCGATCTGCCGTTGTTCTCTTCCGACACGAAATTCGAGAGCGGCACCGGCTGGCCGAGTTTCTACCAGCCGCTCGACAACGCCCTCGGCAAGACCGAGGACCGCGCTTACGGGATGCTGCGCACCGAAGTGCATTGCCGGCGCTGCGGCGGTCATCTCGGTCATGTCTTCGACGACGGGCCGAAGCCGACCGGATTGCGCTATTGCATCGACGGATTTGGGATGGTGTTCAAGCCGGCCTCGCTATCGCCTTCCTGAGGCTGGTGCCCGGCAATTGTTGCCCCGCCCGGCAATTGTGCCCCGGTCTTTGGACCGGGGCATTTTGTTTAAGAGATTGAAAAATATAGAATTTTCTATTTGGCACGACGCTTGCGACATCTTCTCCCGACGCGGCCTTGCAGTGACTTGAGACCGGCGAGCCGCCCGGATCGAATTTGGAGAAAATGTCATGGGTATCTTCGGCGCTCTTACGACAGCCGTCGGCGGCCTCCGCTCGCAGTCGTACGCACTGGAAAACGTCTCGGGCAATATCGCGAACTCGCAGACCACGGCGTTCAAGCGCGTCGACACCAGTTTCCTCGATCTCATTCCGCAGACTTCATCGACCCAGCAGCTCGCAGGCGGCGTGACCACGCAATCCCGCAGCACCAACTCGGTGCAGGGCGACGTGCAGACGGCCTCGGTCGCGACCTTCATGGCCATCAACGGCGCCGGCTTCTTCGCCGTGCAAAAGCCCGGCACCTTCACCGACGGCACGCCGGTGTTCGACGGTGTCGATCGTTACACCCGCCGCGGCGACTTCCAGCTCGACAAGAGCGGCTATCTCGTCAACGGCGCCGGCTATTATCTCGAAGGCGTCCCGATCGACCCGACCACCGGCAACCCCTCGGGCAGTTCGCCGCAGGTTCTCAAATTCCAGAACGACTTCCTGCCCGCGCAGGAAACCAGCAAGATCGATTACCGCGCCAACCTCGCTTCCTATCCGTTCACGACCAAACACGATACGTCGGTTCAGGGCTCGGAACTGATTGCGCCGGCATCGTTCAGCGTCGGACATAATCCACTGGTGGTGGGAACGCCTCCGGCGCCCTATACCGACGCCTCGACCAGCGGCACCGTACAGAGCAACAAGGCGACGCCATCGGTGGCCAATACCGGCGCAACGCTGCTTGCGGGTGCTGCGAACACCGATTCGATCTCCGCCAATTTCGCCGTGAACGACACCATCACGATCAACGGCACCGTGGTCACCTTTGTGGCGGCGGGCGCCGTCGGCAACCAGCTCAACATCAACGACAGCATCTCCACATTGCTGAGCAAGATCGACTCGATCACGGGCACCGCGATCCCGTCCACGATCACGGCGGGTTCGATCACCCTGCATTCGGGAACGGCATCCAATCTTTCGGTCACCAGTTCGAACACCACCGCATTTGCGGCCCTCGGCTTTACCGGCACCGCGACGGCAACGCGCGGTGGCGGCGGCACGATCGGCACCGGGCAAGTGGTCGGCAACGACAATTCGACGTTCCTCGACGAGAGCGTCGCGGGTGGTGCGGTCACGACCTACGACGTGTCCGGCGCGCCGGTAAATCTGCAGTTCCGTTGGGCCAAGACCGACAGCTCCGCGCTTGGCCCCGGTCATACCGACACCTGGAACATGTTCTACCAGGTCAATGCCAATGCGACCGGCACACAGGTGGCATGGCAGAACGTCAACACCAATTTCACTTTCTCTGCTTCCGGCCAGATGTCGCCGGCGATCGCTTCCATCACGCTCAATAACGCCGTCGTCAACGGCGTGGCCCTCGGCAGCCCCGTCATCAACTTCGGCACCGGTGGCGTGACCCAGTTCGCCGATGCCAATGGCAACGTCCAGGTCAACCAGATTCAACAGGACGGTTTCCCGGCCGGCCAGTTGCAGTCGGTCGGTGTCAGCACCAACGGCCGTATCGTCGGCAACTATTCCAACGGCCGTAACCTTGACCTCGCCGAAATCTCGATCGCGACCTTCAACGGAACCAATTTCCTCAAGCGCGTCAACGGCGGCGCCTTCGAGGTGACCGACGAATCCGGCGGTGCTCTGTTCGGCAAGTCCGGGACCATCGTCGGTTCGTCGCTGGAGGGATCCAACACCGACATCGCCGACGAGTTCACCAAGCTGATCGTCACCCAACAGGCTTATTCGGCCAACACCAAGGTCATCACCACTTCCAACACGATGGTGCAGGATCTCCTGAACGTATTGCGCTGATACGCGATCCGTTCGTTCGCGATGCGATTTGAGATGGGCATTTAGTCATGGGTTTGAGTCAAGCTCTCTCTACCGCGATGTCGGGCTTGCGCGCGACGCAAGCCTCGCTCGCGCTGGTTTCATCGAACGTCGCCAACGCAGAGACGCCCGGTTACGTCAAGAAGACGGTCAACCAGGTCGCCGGCACGACCGGCGAATTCGGCTCGAGCGTCCTCATCAACGGCGTCAACCGGCAGCTCGATCAGTATCTGCAAACCCAGCTGCGCACCGAGAACTCCGGCGCGTCGTACGCCGATATCCGCTCGACCTTTCTCGCCAATCTGCAGAACGTCTACGGAAATCCGGATGACAGCGGCACCATCGAGAATGCATTCAGCACGCTGCTGACGGCGATGCAGGGCCTGTCCACCAGCCCGGACTCGCAATCGGCGCGCATCGGCGCGGTCGCCGCAGCGCAGGCGATGGCGCAGCAGCTCAATTCGACGACGCAAGGCATTCAGAACCTTCGTGCCAATGCCGAGACCGGCATCAACGATTCGGTGATCACCGCGAACAACGCCATGGCCCAGATCGCGTCGATCAACATCAAGCTGCAGAATAACGGCCAGGCCGACGCCTCGACGGCATCGCTGCTCGACCAGCGCGATGTGTATATCGATCAATTGTCGCAGTTGATGGACATCAGAATCGTCACCAATGATCTCAACCAGGTGACGGTCTTCACCAATTCCGGTGTGCAGCTGGTCGGCACCGAGGCGTCGAAGCTGAGCTTCAATCCGCAAGGTACGATCACGCCTAATACGCTGTACAACACCAATCCGGCGAAAAGCAACGTCGGCACCATCACCATCAATTTTCCGCATGGTGGCAGTTACGACATGGTGTCGACCAATTCGATCCGCTCCGGCAAGATCGCCGCCTATCTCGAATTGCGCGACAAGACGCTGGTGCAGGCGCAGGCGCAGGTCGATCAGTTTGCGGCCTCGATGTCGAGCGCGTTGTCGGACAAGACAACGAACGGCACCGCCGCTCCCGGATCCGTCGCGCCGCAGGCCGGATTCGATCTCGACCTGACGGGGCTGCAGTCCGGCAACGTCATTCACGTCACCTACAAGGACAATACCACCGGCGCGACGCATAATCTGTCGATCGTGCGGGTCGACGATCCTAGCGTGCTGCCTTTGAGCAATACGACGACGCTCGATCCGAACGATGAGGTTCTCGGCGTCAATTTCTCCGCCGGCATGGGTTCGGTCATTTCCCAGCTCAACGCAGCGCTCGGAGCGACCGCCAATCTTCAGTTTTCAAATCCGTCGGGCTCGACGTTGCGGGTGCTGGACGACGGTGCGCCGAACCGCTCGGACGTCACGGCGGCATCGGTAACCACGACGATGACCTCGCTCACCAGCGGTAACGTACAGCTGCCGTTGTTCACCGATAATGGCGCGCCCTACAGCGGGATGATCACCGCCAATGGTTCGCAGCAGATCGGCTTTGCAGCCCGCATCAGTGTCAATACCGCACTGCTCGGCGATCCCTCGCGCTCCATCATCTATTCCACCAATCCGCTCACCGCTTCCGGCGATACCTCACGCTCCGACTTCATTCTGACGCAGTTGTCGACGGGCTCGTATCGTTACTCGCCGCAGACCGGCATCGGCACTACCGGTGCGCCCTTCACCGGCACGCTGACGAATTTCGCCAGGCAGTTCATCAGCCAGCAAGGCGAGGCGGCAAACGCCGCCAAGCAACTGTCTGACGGTCAGGACGTCGTGCTGAATACCTTGCAGAACAAGGTGAGTGCGACGTCGGGCGTCAATATCGACGACGAGATGGCGCATCTGCTCGCGCTGCAAAATGCCTATTCCGCCAATGCGCGCGTGATGTCTTCCATCAAGCAGATGTACGACACGCTGATCCAGTCCATGTGAGGATTTCATGTCTATCGATGGCGTTAGTGGCAGGACATCTTATATCGGGACATCGATCATCGGGCTGCGCAACCAGCTCAATGAGCTGACGACGCAGCTCGCGTCCGGCAAGATTTCGACGACCTATGCCGGGCAGGGCGCCAATCGCGGATTTGCCCTCAGCCTGCGCGCGCAAGTCAGCAGCATCAATGCCTTCGCGGACACCGCGACCAACGTCAATACCAGGATCAACGTTCTCAACCTGGCGCTGCAAGGCATGACCAACATCGGCACGGCGGTCAAGAATGCCGCGTCTGCATCGACCATCGTGCTCAACAATAACGGCCAGACCTCCGGACAGATCACGGCGCAGGCGGCATTTTCCAACGCCGTCTCGCTGCTCAACAGCCAGTCCGGCGACCGCTATTTGTTCTCGGGCCGCACCACCGATACAGGGGCAACCGTGTCGGCCGAAATCATGCTAGCCGGCACGGGAACGCAGGCCGGATTGACGCAATTGATCAACGAGCGCCGGCAGGCGGATCAGGGCGTCGGCAATATGGCGCATCTCACCGTCTCGTCGCCGCCGGCGACGACGACCGTTACCAGCCTCTCTGAAGATGGTTCGTCATTCGGCTTGAAGCTGGGCGCCGTCACTTCGTCCCTGACCGGTGCAACCATTAGTCAGCCGACTGGGACGCCGCCGGCCGTGACGATCGATCTTGGCGCCGTCAATCCGAACGATGGCGACAAGATCGCATTCAACTTCAATCTGCCCGATGGCACCAGCGAAACGATCTCGTTGACCGCGACCACGAAGAGTCCGCCGCCGACCGGTTCGTTCCTGATCGGCGTCGACACCGTCGCGACGACCGCGAATCTGCAGGCCGCGCTGACGTCGTCGATCCAGACGCTCGGAGATACCGCGCTGGTCGCGGCATCGGCGATCGCCGCGTCGGATAATTTCTTCAACCCGTCGGCGACGATCACGGGAAGCGTCGCCAACAACCAGGCCGCGATCCCGGCGCCGAACACGGGTGCCACGCTATTGTCGGGCCTCGCGGGAACGGATTCGCTGGCCACGAGCTTCGCGGTCAACGACACCATCACCGTCAACGGTACGCCGATCACGTTCGTCGCCTCCGGTGCGACCGGCAACCAGCTCAACGTCACCGACAGCGTTCAGGCGCTGCTGGCGAAGATCGATTCGATCTCGGGCGCCACCACGCCCTCGACCATCAACGGCGGGGCGATCACGCTGCATGGTACTGACGCTGCAAACCTCTCGATCAGCAGTTCAAACACAGCCGCTTTCGCAGCCCTCGGCTTTGCCGCTCCGGCATCGGCGGCTCCGGCGCCGCTGCGCGTCAACGGTCCGCCGTTTGCCACCGCCACGAATCTGATCGGCGGCACCCCGGCCAACACCGTGTCCTGGTACACGGGCGAAGTCGGCACTGATTCTCCGCGCGGCACCGCGATCGCGCGCGTCGACCAGGCCGTCACCGTGCAATACGGCGCGCGCGCCAACGAGCAGGCGCTGCGCTATCAGCTGCAGAACATCGCGGTGTATGCCGCGGTCACGACCAACGCCAGCAACCCGAATTCGAAAGCACAGGTGAGTGCGCTTCAACAGCGCATTTCGGCAAACCTGGCGCCGCAGAACGGACAGCAGTCGATCCAGGACATGCAGGCGGAAATCGCCGGCGCGCAGACCGCGATCAAGGCGGCGACGGATCGTCAGACCCAGCTCAAGGGAATGGCGCAGACCATGCTCGACGAGATCGAGGGGATCAATGCGGACGAGGTAGCGACCAAGATTCTGGCGTTGCAGACCAACCTGCAGGCCTCGTATCAAACCACCTCGATGCTCTATCAGACCACGCTGACCAAGTACCTGCCGATCTGATCGGAAAGTTTTCGCCGCAAGAAAAAGGCCTCCTTACGGAGGCCTTTTTTCGTCTGGCGCCATTGCGATGCTCAGGCGGACTTGCGGTCGGGTTCGTCGGACGTCTGCAGCTTGCGCGCGCTTTCGAGAATCTGCTCCTCATGGGCGATCAGTTTCTTCGATTCCTTCAGCGCGTGATAGAGATCGCCGTTCAGGATGTAGTTGTTGATCCCTTCGATGAAGGGCCATGCGCTCGGCATCGCGGTCAGGATGTCGCGCACCAGGCTGAAATAGGTCGGGTGGTGGACCATCGGGTCCGGCGACAGATACATCAGCTGCACCGCGAGATAGATCAGCTTGGCCGGGGTGTCGGCGCTCTCGGGCGTCAGGATATCCTTTTCGCGCAGGATCGGAATCCTGTCGCCGTCGATCAGGAGCCTCGCGCGCTGGTCGGTGTTGGTGACCACGCAGGCGCCGATGATGATTCGTTCGTGCGGCTTGAGCTCAACTTTCAACGCCATGCCTGTTCTCCATTGACGCTTGTCGCGCGAGTTCTGGGTGCCCGCCGGCAGATTCGGCATCCTTTCTGATGATGGTTAACCAATCGTAAATGCGCGGTTAGTGCCCTGCGATACAGCCCGGGGTCCAAGCGGCCCGTAGGAACACGGGGATGTGGGCCAGATGGGCGATTAATTTGAAATTCACCCTCTTTATGCGCGGCTTATTCGGCCGAATTCATTTTTTCTTAGAGACTTGGTTTCAGAGTGAGCTGTCGCCCGATCGAGAGGTCGGGATAGTGGCTCGTTTTATTTTCACACCAGAAAGGTATGAAACATGTCCGGTATTGTTCTTTCGGCTTCGGTTCGCCAGAACCTTCTCTCGCTCCAGTCGACTGCTGATCTTCTCGCGACCACGCAGTCCCGCCTCTCGACCGGTAAGAAGGTCAACACGGCGCTCGACAATCCAACCAACTATTTCACCGCCGCCTCGCTCGACAGCCGCGCCGCTGACATCAATAACCTTCTCGACAGCATCGGCAACGGCGTGCAGGTCCTGCAGGCCGCCAACACCGGCATCACTTCGCTGCAGAAGCTCGTTGACTCCGCCAAGTCCGTCGCCAATCAGGCGTTGCAGACGACGGTTGGTTACTCGACCAAGTCGTCGTTCACGTCTAGCGTGATCGCGGGCGCAACGGCCGACAATCTCGTCGCCGATGAGGACCCGACCAACGCCGCCTTCGTCGGTACTTCAGCTCCGCAGCGCGCTGCGTATGTCAGCGCCGCGGTGACTACCCCGGGCACCCAGCTCCAGACGACCGTCCCGGCGGCCAACGCGACCGCTTCGTCGCTTCTGTCGGCCCTCACCGTTCCGGTCGCTGCTGCCGACACGCTGATCGTCAACGGCAAGACGATCACCTTCCAAGCCGGCGCGAATGGCCTCGTCGGTACCGGCAACGCCTATACGATGGGTGTCGATACCTCGCTGAGCGATTTGATGACCGCGATCGACACCCTGTCGGGCAATACGACCCCGGCCAACGCCTCGACGGCAACGGCCGGCATCATCACACTGAGGTCCGGTACGGCCGCCGACCTCGTCGTGACCGGTACCGCGCTCGTCGCGCTCGAAATCAACTCTGCCGCTCAAAGCACTGCTACTCGTGGCGGTGGCGCTGTGACGGCCGGTGCTCTGGCCGGTGCCACCAAGTTGAGCGTCGGCGCCGGCACAGCCGCTTCGCTGTCGAACGCCTTCGCGGTGGGTGACACCCTCACCGTCAACGGCAAGACGCTGACCTTCGTGGCTGCGAACACGCTCGGCAACGATCCGAACTCAATCAAGATCGACAGCGACGTCACCGGCCTGCTGGCGAAGATCGACGGTCTGACCGGCTCGTCGACGGCCTCGACCATCACCGCCGGCCAGATCACGCTGAACACCGGCACGCTGAGCGACTTGACGCTGACCAGCAGCAACGCGGGAGCTCTCAGCGCGCTCGGTCTGGCAGGCGGCGTGACGCAGGCGCGTACGCAAGTTCCGGGCGTACTGGAAGGCAAGACCCTGAAGATCGGCGCGACTGGCGGCGGCACTGCCACCGATATCGTGTTCGGTGTGGCTCCCGGCCGCGTCTCCTCGCTCAACCAGCTGAACACTGCCCTTGCCGCCAACAACCTGCAGGCCACTTTCGTGTCCGGCAAGCTGACGATCACCACGACGAACGATGCGGCTTCGGCCACAATCGGTGCAATCACCGGCTCCGCGGTTGGCGCCAGCCAGGCATTCGCCACTGGCACCACAGCTCCGGCTCCGGTTGTTGACGCATCGGCCAAGCTGACCCGAGACAACCTGGTTTCCCAGTACAACAACATCATCAATCAGATCACCACCACCGCGCAGGATGCGTCCTTCAACGGCGTCAACCTGCTCGGCGGCGACACTCTGAAGTTGACCTTCAACGAAACCGGCAAGTCGACGCTGAGCATCCAGGGCGTCAACTTCAACCCGGCCGGCCTCGGCCTCGATATCCTGACCACAGGCGCCTTCAAGGACAACTCTGCGATCAACGACATCGTGACGTCGCTGAGCGGTGCGTCCTCCACGCTGCGCTCGCAGGCTTCGGCCTTCGGTTCGAACCTGTCGATCGTGCAGATCCGTCAGGACTTCAACAAGAACCTGATCAACGTGCTGCAGACCGGCTCGTCGAACCTGACGCTGGCCGACA
>Ga0307517_10002513_pt1 | contig 29322 bp, 30 predicted proteins | sample 23_EM_MG_FD_194515 | JGI IMG/M metagenome (GOLD analysis project Ga0307517, IMG submission 194515) | Populus trichocarpa ectomycorrhiza microbial communities from riparian zone in the Pacific Northwest, United States - 23_EM | ecosystem: Host-associated > Plants > Roots > Unclassified | place... | reverse complement strand
AGGATGAACCCCTTCCATCGAACCTCCTCTACCGAATAGACATGTGTATGTTGGGTGCGTAAATAATGTGCTATGCTACGTAAAAGAGGGAAGAAGGAGCGGGTGGGCGGGAAAAGAAATTTGGGGGCCCGAGACGAGGTGGAGACGATGACGAGGGCCCGGAATGAAGCTAGAGTAATAAGGTACTTAATAAGAATATAAGAAATGTTTGAAGTCGTTGCGACCTGCTGTCCCCAAGAAGGCACGCCCACGTGACGGTCACATGGGTGTTTCCACATTTCCTCAGCCGACGAGAGGTAGTTGGACCACTGGCACGAAGCAAACACTGTGGACGAGGAGCACATTCTTGAAGCAGCTTCAGACTACGAAAGGCTTGACAAAGCAGTTGTGAAGAAGCTAAGGGAATGGACAGGAGACTTAATGAAGGTTGCAGGAAACAAATGAACACACCGTATTGATTGATGAATTATACTTGAGAATGTGGTAAGGAAGTTATTCCTTAATGCCTATCTTATCCGCCCAGGCTCTCTTGGTGGTCACACGTCACCCCTCCTCTTTGGAGAACAACCATGACTCGCAAAATTGAAACGGTACGAATCAGGTATAAATTTCCAAATTCGTCAACAGGTGGGAAGTTCCAAAAGAGTGATATCGAAAGATGTGAATTAGTCGGTCCGCAATAAATAAACATATATGGTCATTTTTCAACAGCCTCGGAAATTTCAAGGGGAAATCGCATACTAGAAAGGACATATCCGATGGTGGGCAGATTGTTCACTCGTCTTCATCCTCATCTCCATCATCTCCACCTCCTTCAAGTTCTTCATCCTCCCATTCATCCTCATCCTCACTCTCAGACTCGCCCGGAATGCGACCACTAACGGTAACCACGGCTTCCTTCTTTGTATACACCTTGAGACCGAGGAATACAGGGTTTTCATCTTCATCTTCACCTGTGATGGAGGGCTTCTTATACGGCCCGTCTCTGCTAGCCACGTCGTAAGGAAGGACCTGAACATCGCCCGGGCCAGAAGGCTGTCCTTGTCCATCTTCATCACCGTCTGGCTTCTGCTCCTCGTCGACCTTTTCTTCTCCCTCCTCCTCCGGTTTCTCTTCCTCTTTTTCCTCCTCTTCGTCACCTGTACCAGTCGTCAACTCCCTAACGGTGACGTATGTCGTGGTCAGGGTCGTTGTGGTCCCGTTCTTCTTCGCCTTAGTCTTAATTTCTCTTGTCATCGTCGTCAAACTAGTGAGTTTGGTATCGTCCTCTTCCTCGCCGTCCTCCTTCTCCTTCAAGTCGTCTTCGACGATGCTCGAGAGTTGGCGAGGTAAGAACTTGTCCCTGGGACTAATGGGTTGGTCAGTCACCGATATATATGCCATTAACTTCTTCATTTACCCGATGTCATAATCTATAAAAAAATTTAAGTTCGTCATTGAGTATCAGAATACGTTATATTAGAAAGAGGCAACACACTAGCGACAATAGACCTAGACTTGGTTCTTTGAGTCAGGACGCGAGAAAGCTTATGCTTATCCCAGGTTTTCACGTTTGTTTCGAATTGTCCCTAATGGAAAGATGGGATCAGCAAATCAGAAAAGGTAGAGAAGACCCCGCTCTTCAAATACGTACCGATGCGTTATTTTCTGCGCGGTCAATCCGCGGCTGAAGGGAAGAATGAGGGACTAGATCTCAAATCATAAGTTCTGAAATTTGCCCACATAAACTGCATAATCGCCCGCCTCAAGCTCGAGTTGGCAAGAAACGCTCCTGCGCCAAAATGCTGCGGAAACAGACTCTCCTTTCAACTCCTGCGTGTCTCTCTTGTACACGGCAAACTCGACGTTATGCACGACGATTCCTTCGAGACCCTTGAAGTATCGATCGTCCAGCAGGGATAGCACAATCACGGCAGTCGAAGCCTTGGGAAGACTAAAATAGACTGCACAGAGGAATCCATGGAAATTATTGATTGGTTAAAGACGAAACGAAACCAGACAACTTACAAACTGCTTCTCCATACCCCCAAGCGTCGACCAGTAGTTTCGGTGGAACGCACAGCCAGTGGGACGACATCACCCAACTGCTATCGAATATTGTCGTCCGCTCGATTTTTTCCCAGGTTTCCAAAAAATCAGAATCTACAAAACGACTATAAGTGGGATTCGTTAACCCATCCTTGCAATGTATACTCACACTCCATCACAAATTCACCATCATCACCCATCTCATGGTTGAGCTCCTTAAGCACCTGAAGCCATTCACCAGTCCACTCCTTAGATCCATCGGACCATCGACCAGTCCATTCGGATTCGCCCCATGGATTATGGAGGACGATGAAGCGCTTTCCACGGCACTCCTTCACTCGGAGGATGGAATATGCGTGGCTATCAAACAGCCCTTGGACGGTTGCGGAAGCGTCCCCACTTCGCGTTTTGTCGAGAGCGCCAAAGCTTACCCCAAACAGGTGCGTGTTATCGTTGGCCTGCAAAAGGACTTCATTCCAGAAGCGGCTGGGATCGAGGATATCCTACGAGGGTATAGGAATGGTAAAATATTGTACGACCGTTCAGCAAGGACAGCGCGCTACTCACGCCAGTTTTAAAAATAACGGAAACACCCCTAAAAGGTATTCAGGACCGAAACATAGTATCAGAAGATTATCTGCATACCCTGTAAGGTCTTCAATAGCTTCAGACATAAATCCTCCATCCAGAGCCGCGAAGTCTCCGTGTAATTTCGCATATGCCTTCTCGATCAGTGGCACCCATGTCTCGCCAGTCGTTCCAGACCTCGCGAAATGTAAGCCCTTTCCGCCTTTTCGTGCAATGGAGTTGTAGATATCTTTGTCGTTGTGATACAATCGTTGCTCTTCGCTCTTGAGCTCTTCGAATTTCGGGATGGACCAGAACAGTTGGCTGCCAATCTCAAAATCAAAATTAAATCGAGGCTCAGAGCATTCACACGTACTCGTCGATTATAACGGTTTCCCAGCGGTTGTCCCGGAAGAAAATGAATCCATACACGCCGATTTCTTCATCGCGCTAGAATCAAAGAGGGTAAGTCAAATTGTCAAGACCATCGGATCGTAAGACGCACTGCTACACAGAGCTTTTGGATCAAACCAGGAGAGGTCGACATGGTGGCGAGTGCAGACAAGAACCAGCAATCGCCCAAGGATCCTTGTTTAATGTCGCTCGAGCTTGGATGATCCGCGAAGAACTTGGGGTTTTCGAATATCTGAGAGACGCGCCTGACATCGGGAGGGACCTCGTTATCATCGACTTTTAATCCGTATAGGCATGATACAGGATCATTTTCGAGGTCAAACTCGCTATCTCTAGATCGGAAAGGACAAGGGTGACTAATTGAACGACTTAGGAAAAAATAAAGCCTCACCTGAATTTTCTATTCGCAGCACGGCATGTTTTCGAGATGCGTTCCACTTTCTTCTTGCACTCCGTCAAAGCTTCCTCCAGTTCAACAGTAACAAGGAGCCCGATTTGTTCTTTTGGCACAGGTGGAGACGAACCTGTCGCTTTTGGAATGCCTTTGCTACGGCGTTGCGGCATTGGACAATGTGCAAGGGTATGAACCTATAGGATCAAGAGGCAATAGAGACTCCACAAAGCTTTGGGCGTTATAACACGTACACCTGGTATCGAGAAGAAGCAAAAGGAGACAATATATTCGACAGAATGGGAGAGTGTATAAATGCGGGATCCATGAGGCCGTGCTGTCCCCCAGAATCTAGGGCGTTGATTTGGCGTTGATGTAGATGATGTGGCCGGATTCTCTGATGTTGCGATTCCCAAGCCACATGACCCTAGATCATCATAACGATAGGCACATCCCTGTGTTTGGTTCTATCGGAAGATCTGGTGCATACAGCCGAACCCCTCATAGATTTGGGCCGCCACCAAATCGACCTCTCAAAACCCATAACCTCCCATAACTCATAGCGTGGGTCGTCCACCGAGGGGCATGGGCTATGGGTTTGACTGTAGCCTGCCGCTCAGGCAAGCTTGCTGCTCAAAGTTTGCTTCTCACATCATGTTGTGGGTTGTTCCAAATTTAAATTTCCAGCTAGTTGCTGATTGATGGACCCACTTCAGGTTTCCAGCGCTCATGTTCTTTATTTAGCTGTATAAATGAATCTAAGGATGTGGGACTTAAACGTAAAGTGGGTCTATCGACTAGCAACTGTCTAGACCTGTAACAGGTCCTATCATGTGCGTGAACTCATGATTCTAGGACCTGTAAAGCGGGTATTGCCGGCTCTTGTCGCGATCGGGCATCACCGATGCTCTCTGAAAGCCAAAAGACCCCAAAAAGGTCCAGGAAGGTGCAGATCACGATCAGAATTAAGAAATGGATTCGGAATAACCACAAAATTCTTCCCAGCAGTCCAGTACGCCCCTTCCGTATATGCCAATTTCCAACCCCAAGTCCAAGCACAGTGGATGACCACAAAATTTACAGCGCTCATGCCCTTTGTTTAGCATGTACAAATAATTCTAAGTTAAATCAGGTTGGCTTGAGGTTGGCGATCAAGTCCCCGACAAGCGCACATCCTTGGATGACCTACCGGATTTAGCTTTATACAGATAAATAAAGGACATGAACGCTGCGCTGGGAACCTGAAGTGGGTCCATCAATCAGCAACTAGCTGAAATTTTAGATTTGGAACAACCCACAACACGAAAAATTCGAGCAGCAACCTTCTTGAGCGGCAGGCTATGCTTCTTTTGCACCAGATCTTCTGATAGAACCGAACACAATCTAAACAAGCAGAAGAGGGATGTGCTTATCGTTATAAAAATGGCTGTAATCAGGACTCGGTGTTCAGATCAAAGTGGGTCCAAGATGGCCGCGCCAATCAAGGAAGGAATCCGGGATTCCTCACTTTAATATAATCATAATCATTTACCAACCTGCTGCCAGTGATCAATCATGATTGTATCTGAAGTCGCATAGCGCCAAAAAGGAGAGCCCAAGTAGGCGTATCCTGTGTAAGAATACTCAGTCTCTGGGAAGCCAAACGACTGAGAATATATTGAAACACCTAGGCACGAAGACTAGGTAATTTACGAGTACGTACACAAAGTAGTGAATGGTAGATGGATGTCTCACCTCAGTAAGCCAACTTCCGGCTGTGGAGAGACTTGTAAAAAGAGTCGAATAAAAGCTAAAAGAGAATGAATGCGCCGTAGCGCCGTCCTACCTGAGCCGTTTTCATAATAATAGGTCTGTTTGTTGAGACTGTGCTTGGTTCTATCGAAAGATCTGGTACAAAAGAAGCATAGCCTGCCGCTCAAGAAGGTTGCTACTCGAATTTTTCGTGTTGTGGGTTGTTCCAAATTTAAATTTCCAGCTAGTTGCTGATTGATGGACCCACTTCAGGTTCCCAGCGCAGCGCTCATGTCCTTTATCAGATATATAAAGCTAAATCCGGTAGGTCATCCAAGGATGTGCGCTTGTCGGGGACTTGATCGCCAACCTGATTTAACTTGGAATTATTTGTACATGCTAAACAAAGGGCATGAGCGCTGTAAACACAAAGTGGGTCTATCGATTAGCAATTAGCTGTCGTAGTCTTGCAATTTTCTCCCTCACTGTCTTAGCATGATGCGACGCCATATTCCTCCTAAAATCAAAAGACTGACACTCGAGCTTGCCATCATCAGGAAATACCATGACAAGTAAACCCACATGGCCACCTTGCGTCACGGTGGAGTCCTTGGTGGAGTCATCATTTGAACGCCCCCATAGGTCAAAACTTAGCGAGCCATTACACGCCGCTATTGGATGTGCTGAAAAATCTGGATTGAGGCAATTATGCCATAGTTCCAGGCTCTCGGCTCGCTGGGGACTCTAATTTTAAAGGCTAAAGCCCGTATTTTTTCGAATCTCGGCCTATCGGCCGTAACAGGTGTATTTGTGTCAATAATAGAGTTGTAATGCACAAAATATCTGTGGTATCGGATGAGAACGCCTTTCGGTCTGATTTGACACCTGGCCGTCAGCCGCTAAACAATAATCAAAGAACTAAGTTGGTACACGGGATCGAGTGAAAAAAAAAGAAGAATTTTCTTTCGCCATCTTCAGGAGGTAGACTACAAAGAAAAACAATGAATGAACGACCTCGCAAAGTATCTTTTTTGAATCAGAAAAGAGTAGACTTGGGCTTTGTACTCCTCGCGATGACGGGTCAGCGCCTCAGCACCAGTCGTCACCCGGAAGCCTTGACGCAATCTCCACTTGAACATCCTTGTGGTTGTACACCCTCAATCCAACATGGACAGAATTCGGATCGTCCAAGTCGAGCTTGACCATTCTTTGGCGTATTATTGCAGCGTGTGAGTCATCTGAGTAGCCACTATCAACTTCACCATCGCTATCGCCATTGCCGTACTCGTCGGAGTCGTCGGAGTCGTCAGAGTCGTCAGAGTCACTGCTAGGCAAAGAAGGTCGGTAAAATCTCTCTGAAGGCGGCCCGTTCTTGCTGTTGTAAAGGATCGTTTCGACTGGCATCGCGGTGGTAGTAGTGATCGTAACAGTGCCGTCTTCAGCGACATCGCGTTGAGGTTTGGTTAGGGCGTCCTCTTCTTTCGGATTCTTCTCTGCCTCATACAGGGCTGTGTCTTCCTCGAGCAAGTCGTCTAAAGTTACCGGGAGGTACTTGGCCTGGTCACTTTATATGCCGGCATAAGCAGGATGTTATATAATTTTAAAAAAGGGCGTACTCAGCATTGAAGTCTAGCAAAAATAGTCAGTCGAAATAGTCAGTCGAGTCCCTTGAGACATTGGCAGGACGTGAAACGTACTTTGAGCAATCGATTGACTCTTGGCGCGTTCCGTCATAATTCTCGAGACTACCCTTAGGGACGAGCCAGGGACCCGTTTCTTACCCTAAAATCATATAAGAATACGACCATTGAGACAGAAAAACGATACACACGCTATTCTTGATCAATCGATGATTCAAGCGAACGTACACGAGGTAGGTGCCAGCCTCCAGTTCGACCTCGGCGTTGACATTCGAGGTGTAGAATTCGGAGTGGGCAACTTCTACGGTAGGTTCTGTTTCGCCTTCCTTGACAAGCGCGAAATCCATGGACCAAAAAGCTTTTCCAGCCAGGTCGCGGTAATATTTTCTGTCCATCTGAGATAGAACCACCACAGTATTGGATGCGCTGTGTAGGGTGAACTTGACTGATTAGGGCAAGAAATTAGTCAAGGTCCGTGTAAAGTCTTGAAAGACGACTTACAAGATACGTCATCGTAGGACCATGCAGACGGCAGGGGTTTGGCCTTGACTCGAAGCCACTTGCTTGAGAGAATCCAGCTTGAATCAAAGAGAACGGTACGATCAATTCGCTCGAAACACTCGAGCCAGTCCGAATCTAAACGCCGATACAGGTTGAGTGGCGATAAATCAAAAAGCATATTAGAAGAAAACGGCGTACACTCCATGATGAATTGGCCATCGTCTCCGAACGCATGGCCGATTTGGGGTAAAAGGTCCAACCACTCGTGTGTCCATTCTTTCGAGCCATCCGACCATCGACCAGTCCATTCAGAGTCGCCCCATGGGTTACGAAGGATGATGAACTTCTTCCCATTGCACTCGACAGCGCGAAGAACAGAGTATGCGTGGTCTCCGATCAGACCTTGCACTCTGATGCTCTCGGCACCTCTGCGTGTGGAGTCGAGACCGCGAAAGGAGCATCCGAATAACCGGTCCTTGTTGGCGCGGGTAAGCTCTTCGTGCCAGAAGCGTTCGGGGTTCAGTAAGTCCTGATAAAGATACGATCGGTGAGAAGGTTACTGCAAAATGCAAAGTATCCATACCTTAGTCTGCAAGACAGTAGATACACCGCTATGAATTTGCATTAGCAACACTAGGAAGAAGAGGCTCCTAATATGACGAACCCAGTCATGTCCGCGATCGCATCGCACTCGTGTCCGCCTTGCAGATGGGAGTAGTTTCCGTGCAACTTTGCGTAAGCTTTCTCGATCAACGGAACCCAGGTCTCGCCACTCGTGCCTGAACTGGCAAAATAGAACGCCTTGCCGCCTTTGCGCGCAGACTTGTTATAGGTATCTTTGTCAAAGTGGTAGAGTTGTTGTTCCTCCCGTTTCAACTCCTCGTATTTTGGGAAATTCGTGAATACCATGCTGAAGTCAATGGAGAGGATGGTCAGAGAAGTGCGATGATAGAGTCGATGTGGGAGGAACGTACTCGTCGATGATAACAGGGACCCATGCATGATCCCGGAAGAAGATGAAGCCATACACGCCTACTACTTCATCGCGCTGTTGGAAATAAAACTGTAAGCGGTACACCTCGCATTATGTACAACAAGGTCAATAATCACAGCAACGCAGAATTTCTCAACCAGCCCTGGGGCTGTAGAAGCCGTGGCAAGAGCGGACAAGAACCAGGTGTCATCTAACGCTCCTTGCACAATGTCGTTTGCGGATGCGCCATCGACGAAGAACTGTGGTTTCTCGAATAGTTGGGTAACTCGATGGACATCCGACGGAGTCAAGGGCTCCGCTTCGAATAGTCCGTACAAGCATCGGGATTTGTCGTTCTCCAAGTCAAACTCGACATCTCTGAAGGCCATTCATTAGAATCGGGGGCAATGGTCCGTGAAGAAGACGCACCTGAATTTTCGGTTGCTTGCCCGACACTCCTTTGCGATGCGGTTAACCTTTTCACTACATTTGTTGATGGCTGTCTGCAGTTCCTTCGTGACAAGCAATCCAAAGTCTTGCTTTAGCGAAGACTTTGGGGCCGGTTTCGCTGCCTGCTTTGCGAACTGTTTTGTCGCTTGCGTCGCCTTCTTCGTGTCGATGGGTTTAGAGGTTTCGGCTTGCTTCGCATTCTTGGTAATGTTTTTCTTCTTCGACATGATGAGAGAAAGTGGGATAAACCATTGAGTCCCGATAGATTGTGTTTTATATCACAAGGTGATCTTGGGCGCTGTAGTTCTGCACAGGGATAGATCATCTCCTGATTTGTCCACGCTTTGAATAGATAATCAACCCAGACCTGAGGGCACATCGCCGCCGATAAGGAATCCGAGGTCACATCACCACTGATGAGGAATCCGGGATTTTGTTGTGTGCAATCCCATCGCCTATCGACAACCTATTACGTCTACCACTATTCCCGCCGACGTTTCATGAACTACCAATTCGCAACAGTGTCAATCACTGTGGGCGAAGAAGCAGAACAAAAAAGTTGCGTATTGACCAAGGGGGTGGCGGCATGTTGTAAAATAAAAGTACTCAAATTGTGAAGGGATCTGAATTCAAAAATCGAGCTCCGAAAGCAATTGGGTGAGCAAGTGCGGGTGGGGGGGATGTTCTGGTGGCTGTGCAGAACCCTCCGTGAACGTCTGCCACGTTCAGAGTGAATCAATAGAAAATCCACGAAAAAAAAAATGTGAGTGTCGGTGCAAATTCCACATTCCGCCACCCCCCCGGTATTGACTGACTTTTTTCAGAGGTCATAGGGTATTGATTTACGACTACATCCTATATTTTTTTTTCGATTTCGTTTTGCAATTTTTTGAATGATATTTTGGCATACTCCTCGAAGCCCACACTCCCTGATAACCCATACCCTGGGGCGTTCACCGAGGCGTATGGATTATGAGAGAGTCGACTGAATATACTTATCTGAACCGTGCACGATAAGATAAGATTACCATCACACCACAACTTTAACGATGTCACCACGATGTCGTTCGCCTTCAACTGTTACTATCCTGGACAGAGATCCATTTTTATTTTGGCCAATGTGCGCAAGGATGAATGGGTGTTCGGCCTTGCGAAGAAGAACTGCCGCCATTATACCAACGAAAGGTCGAATAGACGGACCTCAGGCTTTTCAAGGCATGCTTTTCTTTCTTTAGCAGTTAACCAATCAACCACTTAACACCCAGCAGGTTGATCTTCCAAAAGAACCCCTAAAGGACCTGTCCTCGTGTGCTCTCAAGTGGCTTCATGGCCAGGCAAGCCTCCAGGATGGAATGGATCTTTCAGATGTATTTCCCCATGGACCGTCTTCCGCCGTACTATATATATATATTATCATTTCCGACCAGGATTGTACGTGATATTCTACTTTTCCATCATATATTGCTGATTTCGTGTCAGTTTTGGAGATGAGCGAAAGCTTGAGTGACCCACATCTCTAAGAAGCTGCGCAATTTTACGCATTTTGTCGATAGCCCAGATGCGATCATCTTTCTCATTCCTATGCTTAGATCCCGGCACGCTTCTAGACCCATTATGCCCTGCTTATTCGCCATCCGACATTGTTGGTAGTGCTGCCAAAATAGGTGAATTATTGGGAGGCGTCAATGCTCGCATCTATCGTCGTCCCGGTGGAACCCCTGCCGCCATTTTCGACTCCGCCCTTGCGACATTACAACATCGCCTAGATCATCTCAACCAAGTCCAAGTAATTCGTCAAGATGTCGGGAATGGTGCTCAATACCTCAACCTGGCCATAGGATTTTACAATGACGAAACGGCCCCTGAAAATGCGATCAAAGAAAGAATCAACGTGGCGATTAGCCAAGATGCCAGTTGGAACACGCAGTTCGACTTGGCAGATGGGATTAAACCTGCCTGTTTTTGGTGGCATAAAGAGTTTCTGATTATGGTACTGGAGCTCAAGAACACTGTGGGCCTCGTCGGTAACCCTGTTCTTCCAGCCATCGTCAATCACAGCCAAATAATTTCACAAAAGAAGGTTCAACGACCCCTATTAGCTTATTCGCACACCATGGCTTACCTTTGGTTTTCAGCACGGCACGAGCACTTCCGGGAGTTCTGCAATTTTCCTACCATCCTCGTCGGTGTTGCATTGACACTTCTTTCGCCATTTGAATTGGGGACCAAGTTGCTTACGTTCGACGTTACCTCTGGGTTTCTTGTGTCTGACAACATCGTCCGTTTGGCACGTGTCTTTGGGGCCTTATCATCCTGTTGGAAGGATCTCACTCTTACTACGACGAGATCACACAAAAAAGAGCCCTCAAACTCTCCTCTCTATTTCCCAAGCCAACAGCCCTGGACTCTTCCGTTGTATTACCTGTTCTCACTTACAAACAGTTTCTGTCCCGAGCTGGTCAACCCGTTTCGCTTCTTGTAGCCCTCGGAAAACCGACCACTGTAATGTATATTGCTAGACTCGACGGTACCGACGAAGAGACTGTTATCAAGTTTACTGCACGTTATCATGAAAAGGCACATTGCATTCTCGCTAGCTCGGTATTTGCACCCAAGCTACACTTTTGTGGGCGCATCGTCGGCGGCCTGTACATGGTTGTTATGGACTGTGTGGCTGGGAAATTCCTTTGGCAGCTTCAAATTGACAAGACACCGATTCCTGCCCTCGTCCTGCAGCACGTCCGTTAGGCGGTGTATCTCCCCCATGAACAGAATATCATCTTTGGGGACTTGCGGGAGCCTAACATTCTCTACGATGTGTCCAAGAGTTGTACATTTGTCACTGACTTTGATTGGCCTGCGGCAGATGGAGTGAGCAGATACCCATCCACACTCAATCTTACGGACCAAAGGCCAGAGGTTGTGCCATATGGTACTATGCACAGAGCCCATGATCTGTGGCAACTCGAAAGGCTAGAAGACCTTTTTCAACGCGGTGCTTACCTGGCTGATCCTCCTTCCAACCCCATACTTTTATCTTTTACAGAAGCCACTCCTGTATTAATATTGTGTTAAATAAGTACATTCGTTGTAGATACCACCTGTTACTGAAATTCCTTGGTGATATCGAAAGAACAAAAGACGCGAGCGTCGAGATGGTGGAGGAAGAGCGAAGTCCCGTGATCAGCCCCAATAAGGGAATGCTCTTTCGCCATCATAACTGAGGAATCGTCTGCCTTGCAACCCTCTCTCTGCAAGTTATGGATGAAGGCACAACCGTTCCTGAACCGAGTGTTCTCGACATCCAACCAAATGGGAACAATGTGACAAAATCACCTGTGTCTGTGTTTGCGACGCCATCCAACTTGAAGCCGGAGGGCACATCCAACGAGATTGTAGCGGCGCAGCAGACAGAGAAGCCCGAACCTAAACCTAAACGCACTCAAGCTTTACCGATTTCACCTCGGTCATTTCCTCCTGCCTTTAACAAGTTCATTCTTTACGAGAATCGACTTCGTTTCTTCATAATCGCTTCAAATGCATCGGACTCTAGACACCGTATTATCAAAATCGACCGGACCAGTCAGGACGAGGAACTTCACGTTATCGAGGACGAAGTGGAGTACTCCGGAAAACAAATGGGTGCTATGCTCAAGATGCTGGACGATGGAAATCGCGCATCTGGTGGGCTAGGCAAGGCGAAAATATTCTTTGGCATAGCAGGTAAACTTATTTATTGCACTGTTGTTGATCTGAAAATAACCCGTGTAGGTTTTATCCGGTTTACAGCTGGATGGTACATGATCCTCATTTCGAAACGTTCCGTGGTTGCTCTGTTGGGCGGTCATTACCTCTACCATTGCGAGAGTTCAGATATTATTCCAGTTTCCTTCAACCACAAGATTGAAAAACCTACCGAGGAACAGCGACTCATGAATATTTTCAAGCAAGTCGATATGTCCAAAAACTTCTATTTCAGGTGATTGGATTTGCATTTAGGTTTCCGTAAACACCATTTACACCTGTTCTAGTTACACCTATGATCTCACTTCTACACTTCAGCATAATCTAACTGGCCCAGTGCGCTGCGGCCCAAATAATTGGCCTATCAATGATAGGTTCGCCTGGAATTTCCATATGCTCTCCACACCGTTCGCCAACCAATCGGAGCCCCCGTTAAAACATTACTGGTTACTGCCACTGGTTCATGGCCATGTTGACCAAGCTAGTAAGTTCCAACTCGTTTTATTTTTCAGAGGCGGAACGTAATTCTCTTTTAGAGTTGACTGTGCTTGGGCGTGTCGTTTTTGTCACCTTGATCGCTCGTCGGTCTCGACATTTTGCAGGAGCGCGCTATCTCAAACGTGGGGTTAACGACGAGGTTTTTGTTCCTATTTCAAACTATCTGATGAAAAATTAAAGGTTTAATTAGGGAAATGTAGCCAACGAGGTTGAAACAGAGCAGATTGTGTGCGAAGCGTTGACGACTCCGTTTTATTACCCAGCACGAGGAATCCCTGGAGAACAACGGAGTAGGCGTCCTAGTCCAAATTATACCAGTTTTGTCCAGGTGGGTAACGCCATGCATTTGGGTTCGAGTTCTATCTCTGAATATAATGGTCAACAGTATCGTGGAAGTATCCCAATTTATTGGACTCAGGAAACCAATAGCATAAGTCCAAAGCCACCAATCGAAAGTATGTTTCGCATTTTCTATTTGTTGTTCTACACTATAACACCATATACCCCATACAGTAAGCGTCGTCGACCCTTTCTATACCGCAGCATCGCGGCACTTTGATGACCTGTTTGGGCGTTATGGTGCTCCCATTACGATCCTAAATCTCATCAAAAGGCGAGAACCCGTACCGCGGGAATCGAAGCTGCTGGATGAATACACTCAATGCGTCAGATACCTCAACCAGTTCCTGCCACGAGATAAGAAAATGGTTTATCGAGCTTGGGATATGTCGCGAGCGTACAAGGAGTAAGTCTCCAACTTTGCAATCGTCAAGCCCTCGCTAATGTGATAGCTATGTAGGAAGACACAGGATGTCATCAGTTACCTCGAAGACATTGCGGAGGAATCGATCCAGATGACGAGCTTTTTTCACTCAGGGCCAGAACCCTATTCTCATTATCTCAATTCTGAGGCCGAGTGTGTTATAACGTTTCCTTATTCATTAAACACTCGAGACTAATGAAACGATAGAGGCGGCAAAGGTGTTTGGCGGAGTACGATTTCTCTTCAAAACGGCATATGTAGGACGAACTGCGTCGACTGTCTAGATCGTACCAATGCCGCACAATTCGTTTTCGGTAAACGGGCTCTGGGACATCAGTTATATGCACTTGGAGTAGTGGAAAGCCCAAACCTGGCGTTTGACTCTGATGCAGTGAATATGTTGACTGAGATGTATCATGATCATGGTGATTGTAAGTGGTCAAGCTTTAATTAATTTGTTGAAGGGCTTTATCTGATTCCAAAAATAAAGCTATTGCTCTGCAGTACACTGGCAGTGCGCTTGTCAATCGAGTAGAAACCTACCGAGGAATGCCTCATTGGAATAGTCATTCCCGTGATATCATCGAGAACATCAGGCGGTTTTATACCAATTCATTACTCGGTACACAGACCTTTATCGATTTTGTGAGCTCGTCAGTTAATAATCTCTACATTTGCAGATGCTGATAAGCAAACTGCGATTAACCTCTTTCTGGGGGTCGAAAATGAACGTGCTATAATACACCCCCCGATCAGAGGCGGCTATCAGAAGTGGTTTCGCCCTGAAAACCTGAAACCTGCATATCCATTGAACGAATGCGACGAGGGCCTTCGTGATTTCGTACAGTACAGAGGTGATTTTTGGGTGGAGTATTATCGGCCTTTGCTCTTTACTTCTCTGGGCAAACATTTTGCGTATTCCATGAACAGTACGTTAAAACTTCCTGGGTGGGTGATGTGGAATTTTTAGTGCGTTGGAATACTGTGCTGATGCCTTTTTTCACAGGAAAACTGCCAAGGATATGAACTTCAGCCCCTTCCAGCCTCATGGATATCGGCACGGCGACCCACAATCTCGGTGCGTCGGAACGTCTTATCTTGCATCAACGTCTACCAATGTTCCGGAATATCCAGGGTGGTCCGAGGTGTTAGACGTTGGATTGGGTCTCAACCGGCATCTCGACAGAAGAAAACCCATGGGAAAATGATTTCGAAGCCTCCACCAAAGGAGGTTCCTGCAGAGCCCGTCCTTGACAAACATTCGACGGAGGCCTGTGCGAATGCGGCGCTTGACCCAAGTGTTTCGGAGGCAGAGGAGGCAGAATATCAGGGGTGAGATAAATATGTTTTTTTAATTGTAGTTCACCGACGGCTCTGATTCGTCTCCTCCCTCTCACTCTTTCGTCGCTTTTTTCTCAATAGATACATTGATCAATTCCAAGAGCTTCTGGATGCGCCAGCGACACTGGGGGAGAGGAAGGATCTGGAAGTCTATGCACAAGCTGTACAGACGGGCAAAAGAGACTCGGTTGACTGTTGGCTTGAGGATATTCCGAAGGATTTTGTTACGTATGTGGAGCGAAGTTCGACGCAGTACCTTGATGAAGGGAAGAAGCAGGCGTTTCCGGTGACGTTCAATTACGAGAGGTGGCTGGGGAGTGTGTAATGGAAACCTTGGAGTTGTATTTTATGTGGAGTTGTGTACTTATTGTATATCTACTTTGTTGTAAATTTATATAATACTAGCGCGTTCCCTCGCTTGGTTACTTGCGGACTCGGTGTGAGTAAACGGGACCCATAACTGACAACACGACCATACAAATGGCGTTCCTTGAGGCCCGAATGTTAACGGTTGGGCCTGAAACGTTGACAGCCGCTCGTCACTGAGTGTCGTCATATTTGGAGGCACCGGAAAAGGATTATGGGCCACCTCGACCTTGAAGCAGTGATACGGTCTGGGACTCGCAATTTATGCAGCGGAATGAAGGACAATATATGCTATGTCAATCATAGTGCGTCTGTAATCGGCCCCTGAGCGTCAATCTTATTCAATGGAAGACCGTCCGGATGAGATTCCAGTGGACTCAGAATTCGCAAAATTTGGTGATCAGCGAACCCTTTGGAATTGTAAGCAAATAAATTTATAAATCTATTTCTAAATGGTACTCGCAACTGTACTAGCTACACTAACATGACAGATTTGTGGTTCGGGCTTTACAAGAAGCATCTCTCTTTTCGATGACTTTGCGATGGCTAGCTCCCTCCGCCCTTTCATATCCGCTTGTGTGAATGTCGATCCCATCACCATTTTCTAGCTTTCCGCCCTCAATGGCGTGCCGACTCCGCGAGAAGGAGTTGCTGAAGAATTGGCATCCGGTGCTTGAAGTGGGCCCAAGGATGGAATACTTATAGTTGGATCCACCAATTGGTTGCCAAATTTTGTGTTGCGAAATACCCGGCAAGCCATGACGTTCGGCGCCCCGAGCAATTCACGGTACACGACGGGGAAAGAGTGGATGCAGAACTTCACCACCAGTGTGAGGAGGTTGCATCAAAATGTGGCGCTATAATGCAGAACTAAATCAACATGCCGGAAAATATCAAGATAGTGTGCACATCGCTCACAGATATTATCCCTCAGCATCGCTCTGGAGAACGCAGGCAAATAATCACCATACATCATTGTCCTAATCCCTTCCTTCAAAGTCGGCCGGTGTATGTTGGAAATTTCCGAACCGAGTTATAACGCATCACAACGCGCCGTAACGAGCTTTTATTAGCACTCGGGAATTTCCGACATATATTCATCACGAACCCGACCATAATGGCAAGCAAGACCAGTGTGTCGTTAACCAACGAGAGATCACGGACACTACAGCGAACAATTCCGCTCTCCCGGTCGCGCAATACCTCGTCGGACCTACGCTCATCGCAGAGACAGCTTGCGGCACTGTGAGCGCCGCTCCAAGGACTGCGAGCCATATAAAGTGAAGAATCAAACGACATGTTTACTCCTTCTGAATACAGCGCGCATGCGGAAGAAGAGGAGGGATGTGGCGGGGAGGCATATTGGCATGCATCCAGGGTGACCGCTCGTTGCAGCGCCTCGCGGTTTGCGGTTGGGGCAGCTGAGGTTTATAAAGGCTATTAGTTGGGAAGATGCCCGCCGGGTTTTTGCCAAAGAGTTTACCTTCCAGTATGAGACTGGCTACTAGACTATAGCCCAGCACCCCAAGCTTGGAGTCGGGGGTATAAATATTTTGCATTGAAAGTTAATGAACCTGCTCACCTCGATACGGAAAGCCGACTCGGTACTTGAATAAGAGCTGATAGTCGTTGTTAAGATTATCCAATATATCCCAGCACACGAATGAATGTTTATCTACTGTCGGACACGACGTGCGCCGAGAGTAAGTTATTCCATGTAATTTACAGCTGTGAAGCTGATTCGTGAAGTTCCCAATCCGGAAACAATTTCCCAATCAGGATGCGACGGGTGTGCATCCCAAGAAGGCATGCGTGCCATATGCACGGCCCCATGTGGGCCGTATTGAGAGTGGCTCATGGGCTGACTCTTTAAATTGATACACAAGGCAGAAAGGGTGCCAAGGACTGCAAGAGGCCAGGCTGTATGTAGTGTGATATATCTCAAAGTGTATGTGGTTAGATTGTTTTATGTATCACACCTGTGATCTAATTAAATCTGCATGATATATCATCCTGCCAGTAGGTGGTGGTGCAATAGAGTTGTAGATATCTTTGTCGTTGTGATACAATCGCTGTTCATCGTTCTTGAGCTCTTCGAATTTCGGGATGGACCAGAACAGTTGACTGCCAATCTCAAAACCAAAATTAAATCGAGGCTCAGATCATTGACACGTACTCGTCGATGATAACGGTTTCCCAGCGGTTGTCCCAGAAGAAAATAAATCCGTACCCGCCGATTTCTTCATCGCGCTAGCTTGGACGATCTGCGAAGAACTTGGGGTTTTCGAATATCTGAGAGACATCAGGAGGGACCTTGTTTTCATCGACTTTCAATCCGTATAGGCATGATACAGAAGAGTCATTTTCGAGACCGAACTCGCTTAGTCTCCTAAAACAGACCTTATGATATTGATGACAGTCGAACTCGCTATCTCTAAATCGGAAAAGACAAGGGTGATTGATTGAACGACTTGGGAAAAAATAAAGCCTTACCTGGATTTTCTACTCGTAGCACGGTATGTTTTCGAGATGCGTTCCACTTTCTTCTTGCACTCCGTCAATGCGTCCTCCAGTTCAGCAGTAACAAGGGGTCCAACTTGTTCTTTTGGCACAAGTGGAGACGACGGGTGACTTCCCTATTAAGTAATAGTACATACGAGCCAACTACGAACTGGAATCCGGAGAGGCAATGCACTTCCAGCGGGGTGGCGCAAGTTGTGTTGGCCGCGGGAAATAAATGGTGTGGTGGTTAACAGAGTAGTGGTGACCAGAGTGCGAACTTACACAACACGCGCTGGTCACTAAAACCACAGTTGCTATGATAGTATCTTTAGTGGCGCTTTGCGCCGGGTCCCCGACTCGTTTTTTGAATGGAAAAAAAGTTATACAGTGCACATCGTTATGGTTAATATGAACGGTGGGGAAACATACAATTTTTAATGTAAATTTTTGGATACAGCAATACAACAGCAATAAGGGGAGGGAAGGAGGAAATGGGAAATTTTATACACGTAGGCTCAATCAAACCCCCTCTCGCTCTTGATCTTGGTACGAGGACCAGTCACATGCATACTCATACTCGTACTTACATGAGGGTTTTTTTTTTGAACGCACAGACCACACGATGAGCAGCACGCGAGGGGAAGAGGAATAAATTCTTTACTGCAGAAAGGTGTCAAAAAGTAAGAACGAAAGATTGTGGTATTATTTTTCCGAACACAGTTACATATGGAAATATTCACCATTGGGAAAATTTTTGCGGTCCACAAAACCGTCTCTCCCCGTTTACATAATACGTAACGTATCGAGTCGAAGGTCTCAAAAAGTCAAACAAAGTCTCACATAAAAAATTCAAGTCTTACATAATGAGACTTTCCAACATTCGTTCTGCAGCCATGGACAACAATGACCACAGAAATCTTCCTCAGCAGCTGCAGCTTTTGCACGAGCTTCATTCAGATTCCGATATGCCCCACCAAGGTCATTCTGGTTCTGGTTATAGCAATAGACGGTCCCACGATACCAATCGCGATGCGCGCCTTCTTGAAACTATTGCTGTAGCCCTGACCACTGGAAACCCTGGAGAGGTTTTTGCAGCTGCGTTCGACAAACGCGAGCAAATGCAGCTTGTTCTGGCGAAAAACGGGCCTCCCACACCCGATGACATTGCGGCTGCAAGGGAATTTATCTCTCTCATTGGGAGTCCCGCTGTCTTGGATGCAGTAGACACCTTCCCCTTCTTGATACGCCGGTGTGGGGCCAATATCAATAAGCGGATCCACAGCCTCCACATGTCTATCCAAGATGGAGAGCTCCGCAACGACTTCACGTTGGCACTGGAGGCGTACCAGGGGGGTGATATTAACGCCGAGTTTCCAGGTGCGGACTGCTTTCTTGGGGGCTACGGAGATGTGGTGCCTCCGTTTGCGACTGTGTGGGAAGATTTTGTTGAAGAGTTGGCCTACATAACTGCACAAGGGTTAGTTGCAGGAGATGTATCCACCTCAGTGGCGATATATGCACACATTTTCCTCGTTGCGGATGCTCTTGCATGTTCTCGCTTCCTCAAAACGCTTGTTAAGGATCGCAACCTACACCGCAAGGCGAGGGCAGAGAAGTTGAAGCGACGTTTGAACAAGATTCGCCAATATGCTAGTGGTACCAATTACCTCATTGAGAAAGCCAAGCGACTCTTCCCGATTCCCCACCGCTGGGTCACGGACACTTTCACTGGCACGGGAGAGTGTGTGTTCGATCTTTGCAATAACCCTTATGATGCCATATTGCGTGGACTCGACCAACCTTCTTTGTCCGGGCCAGAGATCGTGGACAAACTCGACAAACGCTTTCCTTCCATCCTCAGTTACTGGCAAAGACAACAAACAATGCACACATGTATTCACGCTGAACTCCGTGTCATTCTCCACTTTGGCTTACCATCGGGAATAGAACACCCTGTCTGCCCGATTGGGGTCAGCAAACGAAGCTGTTTCTGCTGTACAACTTGGATCGAGGCGCACAATCGCATGTTTGGAACGCAGTGGATGGTCAGTAGATCTCATGGTAAGCCACATGCGAACTGGGCGCTTCCAGGTGCGGCATGTTCATATGACGGAACAAGTTCACTCGATAAAGCCGTGCTGCAAGCTGTTTCGATGCGGTTGAGAAATGCACTAGATTCGCTTTTCCCCCATGATTCAACTGACTCGGAGGATGAGAGTGAACAAATGTTGGAGTGGTGGAAAGTCAGCTATTTTGGCTAGATGCTATTGCTAGTAAGACATGACTGGATACTACGAATACTCAATGTCATTTCTCTTATGTACTTACATTGCTTCGCAATCACTGCTGTGGTGGGTCAAAACACCTAAGGCAGCAGTTTATAAATAGAAATAGGACCTGTTAGGTCGGTTTCTTGTAAGGCGGAAACCCCACCTAACAGGACCCCTCTCTGCTTCCTATCCCGAGATGCGGATAGATATATAAATAGAGCATCCGCTTCCATCCCGACTCTCTTCCTGAGAGGCTCTGGGAGATCCCGCTGCTCTCGACTTCTTGGGTCACCTTTATAAATAGAAGTAGGACCTGTTACTTAGGTGAGTCCAGGCAATCCCCAGATGGTAATATCGATCATTTCAACCATTCGTTGATCCCTGTTCGTGATGACCATCACCACCCCTCCTCGCCTGGGGCTATAATTATCGGACATCACAATGGCCTCAATAGGCTTAGGAGCCAATATGCGTTTATTAGTCTTATATGTCAGATTCCTCCGATATCGGACCCTCCACATACCTGGCTCGACATGGCACCTTGCTGACTACCCAGCGTCAGTTCCGCGTTCATAATAATGACTCATTATATGCAACATTCGGCAACCAAAAGATAGCTCCAACTATAGCCCAATCCCAATTTTTCAGGAACCCACGCGCTCCGTCTTTTGTGAGTATATACAGCTTTAGTAACTTGAGTTGTTGCGTGTTCAAATCAAATGACTAGTTTACGTGCTGGATCGAGTTTGACGGCATTGTCCAGAATCAGGTAACAGGCAACAAACGTAATTCGCTGGAGGAAAAGTGGTAGCTTATGCTTCTGCCCAAACTCAACAATAAAGATCGCTGAAGGAGCCAATCGTCAAGGGAAGCGGACCGAGATTGCAGTTCGAAAAAATTCGCCGTCAGGTCCGTTCAAAAAAGAATTTGACTATCGTGACTGGGAGTAATGTACAATTTCAACGGGATCACTGGGTCTGAGCTCCGTAACCTCTGATACCCTCTGCGAAAGACCATGACGTTTCGAGATGCTTTGATTCCGAGATATCCACGCCCTTTTCGGTTATCGTCGCGACTTGGTACTAGATAGCGAAAAAGTGGCAATCAGCAGATGAAGTGAGGGGGAAAGCTTAGGGTTTTCTCATACCTTGTTCAAACTTCGGGCGTCGCGGTAGAAAAGCACCCTCATGCTGTTCTCGATAATGGCATGCGCTTCCTCCTCCGTTAGCGTGTTCTCACGGCCTTCGACTGCTGTTCGTAAGAGAGGTTGGGCGATATGTGCTCCGTAGCCAGTAGCAAGGGTGGATGCGGAATAGGTGGTGCCCAAAAGGTCAACGTAGGCAAGGAACCTTGATGAGGAGTTAAAAAGAAAAGAATTAAATATTCAAGGACTGAATGAACGCACTTCTTGCCATCCTTGACACCGCCGACGAGAAGGGAGTTCCACAGTGGGTTGATCTTCGACCTGCGTGCGTACATCACCTGCGATAGATACTCGTGAATCTCTGCGGGGCCGAGGGAGTGTCCGTCTTGGGCGGTGTATTCTTCGATGGTGAGTTCGTTGAGGAGGGTTTGGATGTATTGGAAATCGGACATGTCGCCTCCGGCACCGATGACGGTATTGTCTCCGACGGAATGGAGACGTTGGACGTCCTTGAACCTGGCCAGCGATCCGTATGAAGCTAGGTAGGGATTACGGAGGTGGTTAGAAGCAGGTTTTATAGTAGTATGCGATCGGGACGTACCAAGGTTGTCTGCTGCCATCATAATCCCATCCTTGTACTTGATCGCTAGGACGCTGGTTCCTGTTACAATCGGTTGCCTAATAGAAAGAACATAAATCAGGAAATATCCAAATTGTCGAAAATCAATGGCCATTACTGTGTCCGTTGAACTCCAGCAGAGAATGCATCCTTGGGCCCATTCTGTGGTCGTTGGTGGATAGGGTAAGTTCCATACGCGTCGAAAGCATCGTTACGCTGAAGACCGACGAGTAAGTCGCCAAGATTAATCAAAGGATAAGAGAATATACTCACTGGGCGACCCCAGTTTGTTGGGAAATGGTCCATTTGCGAAAGTGTAATTGGTAGGGAGAGAATCTGCAGTTCAAATGTGAACGCGCAAGCAACGACGCGTACCCACTTACGTAATTAGGACGGCCCGACTCTGCCATTAGATCTACTGGTTATTCACTTGTTTTACAGGCCAGATTGCGTATATTAGTAGTACTGCAGTGCTATTCGGCCGAGCTGAAAAATGGTTGAGTGCTTAGAAACCAAAAACCCCTGTTTATATAACTCAAAAAGGAGAGACCGTATCCCAGAACTGAATTCATTCATGAAGAGTAAAGATGATCAGGTAGTACAAAAGCCACATCAAGTGGGCGAAAGTAGAGCCAACGGTAGGCCAAGCTGATTATGGGACCAACAGTTCAGAGGATAAAGAAAGCGGGAGACGAGCTGCCTCCGTAAGTTATAATTACATGTTGCAATATACAGGATGTACAAGTTCCGCAAATATTAATAAACGGAAAATCATACTGATACACTTGTGCATTAGTTTTACGCAACGGCTAGAAGATAGGACATCGAAAGCGAAAAAAAGGGGTCGTGAAAGTGCGTAGCCAAGAAGAAAGGGGATAGGAAAAATAAATCATAAACATCTGGAGCGGATTGTCAATAAACGCTAAATATATATATAACGAATCACCGACAGCAAAGGGGAAAGCAATAAGGTTAAAAGAGGAGCAGACTTCAATGAATTAGTCGATTTCGACTTCGGCATGTTCTTCCTCTTCGGCCATAATGACTCGACGGTTTGGAGTAGCTTCACGTTCGCCGTTGAGGATGCCGAGGCGTTGTTGGCGGACCAGGGTCTTTGCAAAGACCTGCGGAGCCCCTGAGATGGCTTCTGCGAAAGAAAAGGCCAGTCCAACGGATGCGCTCAAGATACGCCAATTATAACCAAGCACGTCCAAATCAGCGACATCTGTCCGAGCTGCAAGAGTTGCATACGGGTAACTAACCTGCGCGGCCAGGCGGATGATGGAGGCAGTTAAGGGATCGAAAGGGGCGATGGGTGTCTCGGTTGGGTTGGACTTTGGAGGAGGAGCGTTGGTGGGGTTGAATGAGATGATGCAGCCGATGAATGCAGGGGTGATGAGGGTGGGAATAGCCCAGTGTAGGAGGGCCTGCCAGAAGGCGTGCGACTGGAAGGTACTCCAGGGTGGATATGGAACTGAGACGAGTGTTCCAGCATCACCTCTGGGAGTGACCGGCACCTACATGACCGAATGGCGTGAGTTGAGAGCGAGGTGCATGTTAATAGCAGACAGACCTCGAGAGTGGCCCATGGGATGATAGTCAAGAGGATATACAACAACTCGAACACTGCCGTTAACGACCAGATGTTTCGGGAGTTCGACAAGAACTGCAAGCCATGAGATTTCAAATGGTACAGAAAGGGTTGCCTGTACTCACGACGCGTAAGGCTATCAAGAGCTCGTTTCCGTTTTGTAGGATTACTTGGGGTTGGAATTGTTGGACAGCGGCCTTCATTTCCCCGACTTTGGGGAGATGATCGATGATACTCTTGGTGGGACTTGGAGGGAGTGGTGGTAAGCTGCTCGGTGTGATTGCATCCAGAGCACGCGGTGATTGGTTGGGAGTACTGGTTATTGGTGAAAATGGAGGTTTCAAGAAAGTTGAGACGTCACGAAGATCTTTGGTCGGAGTTTCGTTGATTGGATCAAGGGCTGTAACTCGTCGACCCGTGGATGATCTTGGTTTCTCGATAGACTCGGAGGATGATGGCGCGAAACGTCCACTGGATAATACCTGGATAAGAAAGCGAATGGAGCTAGAATCGTGGGTCGCACCTAGGAATGGCAGACTGAGGTTGAACGCTCCTTTTCCGTCGGCCAAAAAGGCCGGCAAACTTGGGATCGTCCTCCAGCGCGTCTTGGTGGTTGTCGAGATGTTTTTTGATCCGTGCCTGTAGTTCATCCTTTGTTCCCTGGTCGCTGAGTCTTAGGGCGGCGGCTATTTCCTGAAGTTCTGATTTCTTTTTTGGCGCGAGTGCGCCAGAATACGCGACGGGGGCCATGGCGGGGGGAATAAAGAAACAATATTTGGCAATAAACAAACGTGTTACGAGTATTGTGGCTTGTTTACGCGACACACACGTGACTGAGCTGGAGATTTCATGAATGATGGTCGTAACGTTTGTTTCTATTATACCTCGGTCTTCTCTTCTTCTTCCTTGTTCCTTTTCATCCCGTTTTCATAGGTCCTCCGGAAGGCCACTTTTTTTCTTTCATTTTTACTTGTACACCATGTATTCTCCACTTGTTCTACTTGCTTTCCTCGGAGTTCTTGCCAGCCAAGGTAAGCATCATTTGGAGTAACCAGGGCACAACTGATCGCCTCGCAGTTCTCGCGTTCAGTATCACAGTCGGCAACAAGAATTTCACTGCAGCGCAGCTTGTAGACATTCCTGATGGCCCTGTGAAAGCAGCGGTGGGTACCAAAACCTGAGTTTGAGGAGAAATAATTGAATCGTTGGTGCTAGTGTGCTACGATTTGCTCAAGTACCACGGCAGCGCTGACAGGTTGCAACGATGATGCGGCTTGTTTGTGCCAAGCGGACACCGTATCATCGCTGCTGTCGTGCGAGACGTGCATGTTCCAAAATCTGATCGCCACGAACAAGCCAGCGCCTGATGTGCGCGCGGGGTCGAATGTCGTACTTGGATGTGAGTCCCTGAATTTTCGGGCGCCGTTGACGTTGTATTGAGTTGTATTTTGAAGCATACGCTGCTGCGTGCAAGAAGGCTCAGCAAGTTCTTACGGCGGAACAGACGCTGCTTCAGCTTCCGAGCGACTGGGATGGACCGTTTGTTGCGATCTTACCGGTGGGAGGAGCAGCAGTGGCAGTGGCAGTGGCAGGGTTTCTTGGGATTTCGGCGTTGATGATCTTGTCCAACTTGGAGTAAATGTTCCCACGAGTATTTTGAAAGCCCGCCCGGCAGTGTTAGCTGGCAAAATAAATCTTTTTTTTTGAATTCATTCATACCGTCCGTCCGTCTACCATGTCCCAGTACAAATCCGCAATTCGCTCCCAACCACAAGAACAGCCAACAGATTCAACAAAGTTTCGCAGCCAGGCTCGCCAACTGCAAGAGTTTTTCCCTAATTGGACCAATGACGGTACACACCCTTTCAATTACATGACAAGCGCGCGTCCTCATTTTTTTTTCGCTGCAGACCTCTTGACCGTGCTGAACGAAGTCGGAGGCGATGTTCAATTAGCAGCTACAAGGATTAGCGATGGTCAGTTCACCGTGCCCTTTCATGGCCTTTGATTGACATGGAATTACAGGCACTGTTGAGCAGTGGGGCGAAGTCTCGCGCAAAAAGGACAAAAAGATTCCCGTGTCTGCTCAGGCCTCCAAGGCTTCGGTTTCCCCCAGAGGCGACTCTCGTGGAGGTCGAGGCGGTCGTGGTGGGCGCGGTGGTCCAGGACGTGGTGGGGCTGTCACCAGGGGTCGTGGGGGTCCTCCTCGAGGCGGTGCAACAAACGGTCATGCTTCTCGCACAGACGCACCCGCTGTCAACGGTGTTGCCTCTGGCTCCTCGGATTCCTCAAAGCCTGCTGTCGCTGACGCGCCTGTCAAGTCTCTCTCAGAGTCGCATGACCAGCAACAGAGTCCCTCGATTTCAGGCTGGACGGAGACCTCTCCTACTCAGCCAGAGGACTCCACCCTTGCAACCTCAGTTTCCGGAACGGCCTCTACTTGGGTAGCTCCGGTTACTGAAGTCAATGGCGCTGCTGCCCACCCCCCCAAGCAACCTTCTAAATCTCCCGCTACGTCCAAACTTTCTTGGGCCCAGGTTGCTCGGTAGGTATCATTTTATTATTTTTCACCAACCTCGACTGACCCAAGATCTTTCCAGTCCTCACGAGAAACCGGCCGCTCCTGCTCCTTCCCAGACAACCCCTGCACCTCCTCCTCTACCAGTTGCCGTTCCTTCATCTGTACCTCCTTCCGCCCCCGAGCCTCCAACAGAACCAAAGGAAAATGGCTGGGAAGCACCAACCACCGTCGAAGCACCCACATGGGACGATGAACCCCAAGCCCAGCAGCAAACAACCACGGCAGAGGCCTGGCCTCCTTCAATAGAACCACAGCCAGAACCTCCCAAAGTTGAAGTACCCCAGCCTGTTGAAGTTGTTGAAGAGCAAACACCCGCTGTCGAGGCTCCTCCAGCGCCTGAGCCAAAGGTCGAGGTGAAAGCTTCACCTGCGCCCATCCCTACCCCACCCGCTCCAATCTCGGCCCCTCTGGCCGCGGTAACGCCATCCCCCAAACTCACCCGTCCTGTCGCCGTCTCGCACAGGAGCAGTGCACGCCATAAAGTTACCGATCAACCTGTCACCATGCCCCTTTCTTTCGGGTCAGGCATCGAGAAAGTGGGTATGCAGTTTGGAAGCCTAAGTTTGGCTGGTGACGGTTCTGTCACTGTGCAGTGCGTTCCCATTTCTCTTCTCTTTTTTTACGTTTTACCCATTTCTTTCATTTGTTAGACCCGAACCTGAAGCACCAGCTGCCCCTCCGGCCGCGGCAACACCCCCACCTCAAGCAAAGCCACAGCCAGAACCTGTTACTCCTGCGGCTCCTCCACCTGCCACAGCGCCCCCTTCGTCAACGTCGCTGACTTCCGTTTTCCAACAGCAACAAGGTCACTCGCCACGCTCACAACCCCAGGCGCAGCCAGCGTTGCCTGCCCCTACCCCCGCTCCTCATCACACAATCCCGACCTCCATCTCTCAACCCATCCAATCCACTCAGACTTCTCATGCTGCGGCCGCAACCTCACCCCTACAGCAATATGCACAACAACAACAACAACAACAACAGGCCGCTTCGCAACAGCAATCGCTTGCTAATAACAATACCCATCAACCCCAGGCACAACCCCAACCACATCATCAACCCCCTCATCTCCAACAGCAACAACAACAGCAACAACAACAACAGTCACAACATCTCCAACACCTTCCCCAACAAGTCCAGCAAAATCAAGGAACCCATCATTCCTACACACAACACGGCCTTCCTACCCACATCGACCCAGCGCAACCAACCCAAACCTCGGCTCAACAACAACAACAACCTCTCCAAAGCGCGACTCACTCCAGCTACTTCCGTCAGGGAGATGTTGCGTCGTCCGCCCCATACTTCCATACCCCTACTCCCCCCGCTACGCAGGCTCAAGATAACTCTTATGGATCTTTCGGTCAAATAGGAGCCCAGGGCCAACACCAGCAAGGATCTCACTTGGGATCGTTTGGAGGATCTTCTGACTATGGTTATGCCGAAAACTCTCGAGTGCGTAGATAACTTTTATATTTTAAAAGTTCATAACTTGATTTCGTTATACAGGGCTTTTACGATACCTACCAGCAGTCCGGGTTTGGAGGCCGCAATCCTCTCGGTCACGAAGATGTTAAAGGTCTTCCTGGCTCCCAACAGCCTGCCGCCACAAGCCTACCTCCTGCGCAAGGTCCGCAACACTCTTCACAAGGGGCCAACCAACAGCCTCCACCTTCCGCAACACAAGGTCCTCAACAACCCTACCCACCACCCCCTGTTCCTTACTACTATCCACACGCCGCTTACTCTCAAAGCCAATATTATGGCGCACCTTACAATTCTGGATATGTGCCCCAAGGTTTCGTCAAGTATCCTGCCATGTTCCAGCCAGGTCCTCAAGGCCCAGGATCTGCCGCCAACCCCGCTGCCAAACAGCCCGCTGGCAATGTTGGCGTCGGCATTCAGCCACAAGCCCCCTATGGTCAAGGGTTGTACCAACCAGGAGGATATGAAGACTACCAACCGCATCCTCACCATACGCAACATCAACACCAGCACAGCCATAGCCTTGGACTTTCTCAGGGTGCCGTTGGTTCTGGTGACTATGCGAAGCAGCTTTATGGAGGCGGCGCTCAGGGCGGGATGCAAGGATTCATGGGGTTAGGACAATCTGGCGCTGGTGGTGGCCCGGCTTCGAATGCTGGTCCTCGTAATGCGACGTCGCCGGATACGCCGTACAAGCCTTATGCCTCGAAGGATGTATCGGGGTCGACGGGTCGCGGTGCGCCTGGCGCCCAGGGTAACCAAGGACAGGGCCCACCCCAAGGACAAGGACAAGGTTCCGCGGGGCAAGGTGGTCCTCAGGGCCAGAGCTTCTATGGCGGGAACAGGTTTGGGACGGGTGTGGGTAGTGCGGGTTCGGGTGGTGTTGGTGTTGGAGGTCCGCAACAGGGTGGCCACCACCAGCAAGGCGGCCCTCATCTTGGATATCCTCAAGGTGGCAATGACCCTGCGTTTTATGGTTATCAGAGGCAACAGCAGTACTGGCAATGATGGGATAGTTGCCGATTTGTAGCTTTTTTCTTGCGATTAATGATTCTTGTGTAACTTTACTTGCTTCTGTGTCTCGATTGCATTTTCCTCGTTTCTTCTTCTTTTTTTCACTCTTGTTTCTTTCTCTTTATATATCTCATTCCTCTCAATCTCTTGGTACCATACCTTGGAACTTTGTGAGAATTGCCCAGTGGGCAGTGTGCTCCATGTTGTAAAATGGTCAACGTTGTTCTCGACAAGTAACTGAGCATAAATATTGCATTATTGCTGTTTGCAATAAAGATGGCGACGCGACCTTTTTGGGCCGAAATCAAAAATTTGAGAACCTGTTACTGTGCGCCCTATAAGTTTGTCAGTTTCGGTCCTACAAACACAATTGTAAGTGATTTGGAAAGGTACGATATAGGGCTACCAGAATATGTAAAAATGTAGAGAAATAATGAAGATTTTTGAAATAGGAAATTTGAGCCTGGGTACCCTGTTTAAGTATGGTGCATAAGTTCGTCAATTCAGGTCATATAAGCTTCATTGTAAGTGATTTGGAAAGGTGTAATGTAGGGCTACCAGAATATAAAAGAAATTTGAACAATATCCATGAATATTTGACTCAGGGAGTGATGAGTCCAGGTACCCTGTTTCCCCTACTTTTCATCACATAGCATGTCAAGGAGAGGTGATATGGGCTGAGCTATAGTTTCAGGGAGTGTCTAGGAAA
>Ga0307517_10002512_pt1 | contig 29323 bp, 12 predicted proteins | sample 23_EM_MG_FD_194515 | JGI IMG/M metagenome (GOLD analysis project Ga0307517, IMG submission 194515) | Populus trichocarpa ectomycorrhiza microbial communities from riparian zone in the Pacific Northwest, United States - 23_EM | ecosystem: Host-associated > Plants > Roots > Unclassified | place... | reverse complement strand
GGAGCCCAACTAGGCCAAGTGGTGGGCCCCAGAATTCAAAGGGCCTGCAAGTCCGTACTTGACTAGTGGCAGTAGAAGAACTCATCGTCTTCCTTCCAGTTGGCCATGGAAGTTTGAACACACAGTCCCTGGTGACAACTCTCCAACTATTTTAGAGCCTGAGAGGGATCACAGCCGAAAGCCACATGGACTCTTTAAGCTATAATTTTTATAAAAAAAGAAGTACATTTTGCTGCGAATAAGCTGTGACTTGAAGGGTGGGAGGGTTTTTTTCCAGAGTTATTATCAGAAAACGCGATATCACTACCATTGAGAAACAAGGATGGGTTTCGTTAAGGAAAGTAAAAAATGTTTCTACGAATTTTATGGCCATCTGCTGGTCCAATTCGCTTCCATTTTGGCGGTCCTTCTATCAACAGAAGCAATACGCGCGCCCATACCGACGGATTCGTGCCAAGCCATCGGGCCTTGGTCCTTCACTATTTACTCAACTGTTTTTTTGATGATTCTTTAGAATCCCATTGTGTGTAAGATTTTAGTTCTATATCAACCATCACACACACACAAAGTTATATACACATTCTACTGCTTTAGGCCTAACCACATCTCCTGGTTTAATTTCTAGAAAAAGAAGTATAATATCAATAAAAAATTAGTAATATCGATCAAGACCTAACTGAAGGAAGTGAGAGGATACTTAGCTCACCTTTGCAATCGGTAATGCAAGTGCTGTGCAAGGCTAGCTCAATTCCCACCAACTCCTGCGAAGCTCTTTCTACCAACCTCCCTTGGATTGCAAGCCAAATACAGACCCACCAGCTCCCTTTTATACACACCTTTCCTCGCTCTCGATTATGAACTAGCCTATAACAAATTAGCGAGAATTCCAATAAAAAAGAGAGACGTTTTTAATGAAAAGTACTTGACGAATCAAGGTCGAAGATAAATCAAAGAAACAAAAATAAATGTCAAGCTAGCCTTGTGATCGATGATAATGCAAATTCACTTGCATCATTGCATTAAAATTTATAGACTTGGGGATGTAGAAAGGTGGAATTCCACTACCAGTGTAAGATATAGCTCTGTAACCTTATTGTCTAACTTTTTGCTACAAAATCAAGTGCTTTTAGTAGGTAACGTGCATGAGAGCTTTTTACCAACTTGTGGGCTGCGTAGGATTCCCAATACTGAATACTTGCAATTTTAGATTACATGAGGCTTTTGTAGTTTCACACATTAACTGCAGAAAATGAAAATTCTATTATGTATAGAAAGCTACTAGACTAGTTAACTAAGGGGGTCAAAATGCGAGCAAACGTTTTTCTTCACATCTCCAAAATAGTAATACGAGGAGTTACTAACATGTTTTCAGCATAAAAAAAATATTAACTACGAAGTTCTACAAGTATCTAAAATTGATAGAGAATTATATACGCTTGTAAATATAAAAAATAAATTATTAATTAAATTTATATAAATATTAATTTGCAAGGTTAAGAAACATATATAAATTAAGATATTCAATCTGATGGGATCTGGTTGACTTAACGGTTCCAAAAACAAATTCGGCCACTAGCAAAAAACTCAGCTTGACTTAAAATAAAAAGAATTCAAGATGAATTTTTTTCTTAAAATGTTAAGGCGATAATATTTTGGATCAACCCGAGTTAATCTGCCAAACTCATGACCCAGGTTGTTGATTGTTAGAGAATAATATAAATCATATCTTGGGACCTGACCTAATAGCTTAAGCTTTTGGGTTGAATTGATTTTTTGACATGGTATCAGAGCTTTTATGATCGAGCGGTCACGAGTTCGAATCTCACCATCCCCATTTATTTGATAAAAATTAAGCACAAGGTAATGTGCGCTTATGCAAGTATCTTGAGACCTCACCTAACAACTTAAGTTTTTGGGTTGGATTGATTATTTGACATGGTATCAAAGCCTTGATGACCAAACTGTTACAAGTTCGAATCTCATTATCCCCATTTATTTGATAAAAATTAAACACAAGATAGTGTGGGTCTGTGCAAGTTTCAAGCCTAATAAGCTTTCACTTGAGGGGGGTGTATTAGAGAATAATATAAATCATATCTTGTGACCTCACCTAACAGCTTAAATTTTTGGGTTGAATTGGTTATTTGATATAGTATCAGAGTCTTGATGACCAAGCGGTCACGAATTTGAATCTTAACATCCCTATTTGTTTGATAAAAATCAAGTACAAGGTAGTGTGAGTCTGTGCAAGTTTCAAGCTTAAAGTGCTTTCACTTAAGAGGGTGTGTTAGAAAATAATATAAATCATATCTTAGGACCTCACCTAACTGCTTAAGTTATTGGGTTGAGATGATTCTTTGACATTGACCCAACCGGGTATAATAACTTTGTTTTTTAAAACTATTTTTTAATCTAGTTATATGACATAAAAAACATTCACATAAAAACAACCCCAACAATCTTTTTTTTTTAAACAACAACCATGATTGGTTGCACAAAAAGTATATATAAGAACATTGAAGTGAAATACATGTAAAAATAATAAAAAGAAAAAAGAAAAAGTTACCACCTAGTTTAATGTTAACTAGAAACTCTACTCGTCTTTAAGAGCATCTCCAATGGAGATGCTAAATGGATAGCCAAAAATAAAAAACTAATATTTTGGCTTTTCTTTGCTTGTTTTTCATACTCCAAGGGGAAAGCTAAACAAAATGTTAAAATGCCTTTTCTTTTTCACAAATGTTATTCCTATATATCTCTCAAAAGAGCCAAAACTAACAAAGTGGGGTCAACAAAAGAATAAACCAATTAAATCTAGCAATGTGAAAAAAAAATAACATTAAAATCATTAAAAAAAATAAAACACTTATTTATTCCACTCTAATAGAATTGGCTTTTCAAATGACTTTTTTTCATTGGAATCTGCATGGTAAAAAAATCTATATTTATACTATTCAAAATGCTATTTTATCAATTTGCCTCTTTAAAATAGCATCTCCCCTTGGAGATGCTCTAAATGTTATATAGGTAAGGGACTAGTTATATTAAAATAAAGATTTCTAAAACATATTATCTAAGATAAATTGCTTTGTGTTTGTTTTTAATGTTAAAAATGTCTAACTTTCAAAGGTAAATGACCACTAGAACTTAAAGTAATGATTTGGGATCTGGGCCTAACAACAAGACCTAATCTTCACTTTCAAAGGGTGGACATCAGACTTAAAATAATGATAGATGATAAATTAAGCTTTGATTCGCTTCTTTGGTTATGTTCTAAAATAGGCCAAAAAATCACTACTCGTATTCTATGATCTTATATGGGATTGTGCTAATCCAACCCAAGTTTTTTCATGCATTAAGAAAAATATATCATCCAATACCCAAAAATAGATTCCCACACATCAAATAAATTACCTTTTTTTGTTTTTTTTAAACAATAAGGAGTCGTGTTGTCAACATCCTTAACCAACAAACGAATAATTTATTTATACTAGGTTGACTTCATGAATAATAAAACTATTATTTCATAACAAAATTACAGAAAAAAATTATGACATTTATTTTTAATAATTTTGAATGTGGAATCATGATGCATCAATTTCATTATTCATGTGCCAACATCTTCAAACAACAACAACGACTAGATGATTTATTTATTCCTCATTGATTTTATAGACAACCAAAACAATTAATATACAACAAAATAAATCAATATCATATATACAAGGATAATGCACACCAGGTTCACACAAATCAACAAATGAAATGTGCACCGAGATCAAATAATTATTTATCAAGTGTTCTAAATCACAAAAATAAATCTTTACAATTTCATATCCGAGTCGTCACGCAACAACACGGATACACAACACATCAAATTACAATACAATTCACAATACGCACTCACAAAAGAAATAATAATTCATTAGAAGTATTCAAAATAAATGAAGAATTATTCGGGATTCTGAAATGACCTTCAAGAAAACAGAACTGGACAGTGATTGCTCGTGCACCTCACATGCTGTCGAGACCGGTAAGTTGAAAAAAGGAACCCAAAAATAATATGATTTGAAAGCTGGATTCTTCATAAGCCTGAGGGTGGGCTGTAATTCATGGTGATCTAGGGGTTGTTCGTGGTTGGAGGTGCTGATTTGTTTGAAATGTTAAGGCGATTTTTGTTATTATCTTGCAATGATTTCGACACCTTAATTTAGAGGAAATGATTCATATTTTTTTTATCATTTCTTTCGATAAACTATGGTAATATAAAAAAATATAATTCATTTAACCATAAAATCTTATTCGTGTATTAATTTATATATTCATGTGACTTATAGTTAAAAGAACTCTCTAAAACACTTTCATCCTACTGTTTTTTTTTAATCTTTTCTTCTTTTTTTTGAAAGAAGCTGATAGGATTAAATAAGACATAAGTGTGTTATGCCATCACATTATATAGAAGAGAAAATTCGCTGAACTAACTAGTTAAATATAGAAACATAATCTTCAGATCAGCTAAACACCTCTGAAGATCCTTCCCTTGAGTAACATATCATGCCAATCAATACCGCATCTTTCCACCATTTGTTCCCTGCATAGGAACCAAAACATTGCCCCAAAATACCACAAGCTGCAGAGGATAAACATAGTACCGACAAATTATCTAGGTGAGTCATAGCCAAGCAAAAAAATCAGATATTTTGTGCACTCCTTGTTTAGCGAGGTGATCTGCCATGTGATTACTTTCATGGTAAGAGTGAGTGTAGGTGATTGAATCAAAACATGAAGCTAGCCTCTTAGCTGAAGAGGAGTTTATCAACCAAGGCCTATTATGAGGATTATTCATCCAGCTAATGACATTGGTAGAATCAGATTCAATAATAATATGTTTATGATGTAGGAAGCAATTAGAAGCTGATAATTCGATAGCTTTGACAACCGCTCTCAGTGGCAGAGCCAAAAAAATTTAAATGAGGGGGCAAATTACTAACAAATATTTGATATTATATACTATATAGGCATGTGTTATATATAGAAAAATCAATTTGAAATGCATGAACTAACTCATGTCAAGCAAAATTAATTTAAGAATATTTTTAAAATAACAAATTTACATTATAATTATTCTTTTCGAGTTTTTATATTTTGAAAGTACTTCATAATGACTTTCTTTTTAATTTCATTAAAGATATTCTTTCTCAATATATACAATTAAACTTTTATTCATCTATTTCTAAATCTTCCAGGGACTAGTGAAATTATTGACAACAATTCTTTGTTGACTTGTTGTTTTATATAAATGGGTTAAATATATATATTAATATATTTTTTCGAGTTGTTCACTACTTCATTTTTAATCACTAGTAAGTTGATCACCATCATTTTTCATATGAAATTCATAACAAAATACACATTAATTCATCAAAACTCATTTCAATTCATATTCATATGCATATAATAGTATCCATACACATATTAATTTAACAAAACCATAAATTATCATAAACTCTAACATTTTTAATAACTAATTATTAAGGAATAAAACTAAAATTAAACAATGAAATAAATAGAAAAAAATGAAGGAAACTCACCTAAAACATAAAGCATAAAAGGTTACTTACTTAACTAATTAATAGTTTAGGACTTGAAAAAAACATTTGTTGAAGAAAGAGAGGCAGGAACTATAATTCAAAAAAGAAGAAGTTTGGATTAATTAGTAGTTAATAAAAAAAATTAAACTTGTTAAGTTATTCTATTAAAATTCTAATATAAAAAATATTTTAAAATAAAAGGATTAAGGGGGCAATTGCCCCCTTAATCTCCATTGTGGCTCCGCCACTGACTGTTCTTAGCTCAACTACATTGGAGTTTAAGATCCCGACCGACAAAGAAAAAATACCTAGAAGTATTCCATGGTGATTCCGCAAAACACCACCTATTCCGGAGAGGTCAGGCTTTCCGATAGAGTATTCGTCAACATTCCATTTGAATCTATTAGTCATAGAGGGAGACCACGTAACACCAGTACTTAAAGTTTGAGAATTAGTCCATCGAATCAGACCTTCTGCAAATCTTAGCAAATCTGAAGAGGAGTAGGGAAAATCAGGTTCTATAGCCTTTAACCATAAGCAAAGCCGAGTAATAATAAGGAAGAACATAATATCATAGTCTGTGATTTTTTGCTTAAATATCACATCATTGATCATTCTAACTTTTCTTTGAAGTCGATTGTTACTGTTTTAAACCTAAAAAACTAGAACTTGTAAAGAGCGTGTAGATCTTCTCCATGTTTTTTCTGTTGTCGATTTCCCATTTTTATCTTGACCTTCTTATTTCATATTAATTTAAATTGCAAACCTCTCTCTCTCTCTCACTCTCTCTCTCTCTCTCTCTCTCACACACACACACACCCACACACTCTTTTAATCGGCTTCTTCGAGCTTCTTTTTTCAATTTTTTTCTTATATTTTACGAGTCCAAGAATAACCGACCGCCATAAAAATGGGGAACGAACGAATTGCCGTATCAAATTTCATTGAAAGGAAAATCGAAGCTGTCAACTTATGTTAATATATTTTTTTTAATGATAAAATGGTGACTCCATCTCCAAGTATTCTTTTGGAACTAGAGATTCGTGCTCCTCTTCATCATGTATCTCAGCAAATGATCTTAAGGGAAAAAAATCAATAGGTAAACAAAAACAAAACCTTTGTAAAAAGGGATCAATAACTTTAAATCTTCAGGGAGAGAGGGGTCCGTTTTAGAGAGATGTCAAAGCTTCTCTCTCTAAAAAGTAGAAAGTCTTTGGCATCACACTATTTTTATTCTTTCTGCTTGACCTTCAACTCTAACTTTTTTTTAAGTCATTATTGTTTTAAACTTCAGAGATTTTGAACTTGTAAAGAGATTCAGCTACCCAATTCCTCTTTTCATTATATGTCTCATAAATGCACTGACAGAAAAGCCACGAGGAGAAGGATAAAAAAAAGGAGGAGTAAAGTCACGAAAAGACAGTGTAGTGTACCTTTTGTAGTCGATTTCCCATTTTTATATTGATCTTCTTATTTCATATATATATATATATATATATATATCTTGACTATATATTAAAAGTATTTTAAGAAAAATTAGAACATCTCACCACGTCTAGAAATTCAGAAGAGAATTATAACTCAAACCTATCTTTTTCTTTCCAAAAGGTCATCAATTAAGGGAAAACAAAAGCCTAGTAATTATATCCATATCTATAATTACGGTATATAAATATACCAATTCCTCGAAAACTTTTAAATGATTATTATTTCTTTAATAATAAAATTAATATTATAACTTATCCCAATATCAGTATGTATTTCTTAACAAAATTAGTATATGCTATAAGAGAATAATATAGGAAATTCTTTTCTTTCACGACATTTGAGGATGACTAGTCGGCCCTCATAGCTAGCTAGGACGATGAGCTAACTAATGTGCATTCCTTTTTTTTTTCTTTTTTTTAAGTGTTGTGCTTGAGCTTTTGACGATGGGATGCCACTCTACTAGTTATATATGCACGCCACGAGAGAGAAGAGGGAACGAGCGGGATGTGAACAATATTGCTCCACTGTTGATTTCAAGGAATTCTTGGGATTCCATGAAATTAATCCTTCAGATTAGCCGTGCTAAATAGCACATACAAAGCGGGCTCAACCAAATTTACGCCTATTGGACCCAACCCTTGCTTAATCTAGGGCTTCTCTAACTACATATTTCCTAATATTACACAAATTAAGGAGGAGGAGCTGTCCGAGGATGGAAGTGTTGAGTTTGTGACTTGGGGTATCTCAAGCTTCTCACCTACCATCCCACTCACATCCTTCAATGTTTTTTTGTTGTTGTAACATTAGAGATTTGATGAATAAATTTTTTCAGGTTAAAATTACAGTTTTTTCTCGATTAAATTTCAAACAGACCCTGGGTGAACAAGTTCCTTCACAAGAAACTAATTAATTAGCACTTGGGTCCGACACCAAAAAGAAAATATTATTATTGCATTGAATTATAGCACAAACAATATATATATATATATATATATATATATATATATAACGACAGAAGTATTTGGCAAGAAAGAAGAGCTCACAACAACTTATGCAAAATTATTGTTAGCTAATATCCAGGTTCTCAGAGATCATCAAAATTAGAAGCTGGCAACGTTTCTGTGTTTAAGACTGTTGACAGATAAAATCTTCGTCTCAGCATCTGAGACGATATTGTTAAGATTACTGCTGGCGATTCAGCTTTAAAAGAACAAATAGAAATGCCTTCTTAACTCAACTAGTCCGAGAGATAAATATTCTTGGTGGCAATCTCTCACTATTTTCTGGATACCCGATGAGCACAGAGTTTGTTTTTCAGACCACATAGCTTTAGTTATAATTCTATGAAATATGGTTCCAGCTAACCAATCCATAAATAAAAACTTTTTGTGGGTATCATAAATAAACCCCATATCGATCTCCACCAATCGTCTCAAGGCTTTGAGGTCTTACACAACCCAAGCATTTTTTTTCAAGGACCACAAAAGCCCACTTGAATTTGTATATGTATATGATGACCAGATCTTCCAGCTGGCCACTTCCAACAATTTTCTCTTCTATTACAATAGAAATTTTAGTTTCTGATGGTTCTTAATTAACTTTCTAAATATATTGCATGATTTTTTTCATTCAATTTAAGACAAGTACGTGTGTTAATGCTATGACATAGACTCCGCACATATACGTGTATTGCTAGATACATGAAGAAGGAACTGGTCATCAAAGGAATTTGCTTCGCCAAAATAAAATATTAAGATTAGAAAACACTTTCGTGTGGAAGCCACGAAAATACAATTAAATTAAAGCGGACGAATTCCACTATCGAGTTGGAGAGAAGCCACGCTAACAAATCAATGCATTCCACTCACCCACGCACCCTGAAATATATATTGCGCATGCTCTTTGCTTAATTTCTTTTTAATTTTAAATGAACAAATGCTTATTTTTTAAAAAAAGAAGAAGAAGAAAGATGCCCCACATTTCGAAGCAAAACCTGCATCTAACAGAGCATCGGTACGTAAGGGTGCTGGATTTCTACCAAGTAGTCAGGTACCCACGGAATCAGCGATGAATCTTCATTACATTATTACGTCAAAAAGATGGAATCCACTTTCGTGTGGAAACCACACGCACCATTACCCCACCAGATGCTCAATGTATATCGATTCTCGTCAGGTATGATGTTTCTTCGATTCTTTTCTTGCCCTTCATAATTACAACTTGTACATTCTTCACATACAACAACACCTGTAAGGTTTTGTGAATGTATTTTATAAATTAGATAAAATTTAGGTCTGAACATATTAAATATACTCTTAGATAAAAAAAAAAGATCGGGTTTAAATTTAATTAATATTTATTTTTATAAGAGATTCGAGTGAAGATTCTCAATTATTTTACTCACACAGTCTTGGGATTATTTTGCTAAACCGGTTGATTTGTTATTTTTTTTATTAGAATTTATGCAATAAATATTTTTCAGAATAATCAGAGATTTTTCTATAATTCTCTCTATAATTATAAGATTGTAATCTTAGATTTTAAAAACTCTAATTTCTTCTTTATAGTTTAGCATTGTGATTTTTAGAGTTTGAAAACTCTAACGCTATGTATTGCATCAACAAGTAAAACAGGGATAAAATGAATTAATTGTTTCTGATAATGCTAAGAAAACTAACTCAATTAAATGTTTTAGATTCCAGTTTTATTATAGGTAACTTCACATTTACGTTTTATTTATTTAATTTTCAAAGATATCTTGTACTTTATTCTTGACATAAATGCAATAAAGCCGTTTAAATGTGCATGGATATGTGGATTCTTATCGAGGAAGCGATCAATGTATATCTTCAATTTTTTTTTATAAACAAAATAACGAAATCGGGTCTCATTGTGAATTCCCCCCCCCCCCAAGGATCATGACTATATATATATATATATAGTTGACGAAATAAATACTACAGCATTCAACTATACTGTCTTTTCCCACTTAAAAATACCTAAAAGATGAGGTTCATTGTCACCACCAAATTGTGTTTGTCCGACGTGAATGGTGCTTCCAATCTCGGCATAGATGGAGTGGTGGTGGTGGTGCTTCGTCACCAGGTAAACTAATTAAGGACATTACTGACAAGAAGAGAGTGGAGTCAGAAAAATGTTGCCATCTTACATAGCAATTTGATAATTATTGGAAATGGTTGCATGTACTTTCATTAACATGTATATATATAAACTAGCTAGCTAGTAGTAGCATTTCAGAGCACCATGAGCCGTCAATACTGCTTGGTGATGCCGAAGCGTGCCCTAGTCCACCAGTGTTGCTCCTTCCATGTTTTACATGATATTATAACTTAATTAGGAACCGTGGAAGCTAACATGCAGGTCAATGCTTTCATCTCTTATAATCTCTTGTTTTCTCACCCACTTAATAATTACAAGGTCCACATTATTACAAAACAAATCATTAAGTGCACTCGCATCCTTCTCAATTTTTAGTGCCATTTACTATAATATATATATATATATATAATATATATAATTCCTTCTTCTGGTGAAATTATCGACAGCTCTACTCCAATAGCAATACTGATTATGAAAACGCCTTTTAAAATCACTCAAGTATTGAAGGCTGATTATGAACAATTAACTAGTATTAGGTACCATGCATGCACTACTTTGATCGAGCACATCATCTAGTTATGAACTAGTATTAGGTACCATGCATGTTTAGAATCTCTAAGAAAAACTAATCAGAGGAAAAAAAAACTATTAATGGTTTCAGATAGTCAACAAACAGTAAACACGGCAACAGTGGAATATTTAATTATTCTTCTCAAAACGAGGGACTAATATATATTAGCCCACTATCTAATTATATATACTTTTAAATATGATGAAAGCGTCGACATATCTGCTCCTCCTTCAACAAATCAATGAAGCTTCATTATAAATTAAAAGGATTTTGAGGGCGAATATTCTTTAAAAGAGAGCCAACAAACATTAATTACATGTCTTAAGTAATAATTAACGAATATTAAGATTTCCTGTGTGATTTTGTCATTGATGACTGGTTGATAATATATTGCCCTGCATCAAAATACAAACTCTACATGCATATCCTTTTCAAATTAAGGTGGTGTTATTAAAACAATTAACTTTCTAATCCTTGATTAATTTGGTAAAGATCTAGACATTAATTCTTTTCCAAAGATTTAGACAAGTACTGCCATTTTGACAACATAAAAAAGTAATTGAAAGGAGCTTTCAGAATATCTTATGTGCACTTGATATACTCCAGCATCAATATTTTATCTCCATGACTCCATAGTCGATCGATACTAGATAATTTTCATCATTTCACCCCATAAGATTCATTTATCAATACCTATAGGATGCAGGAAAGCTGAGAGGTTAATTTCATTCTTGTGTGCTAGATTTCAGCATTGAATTTTTTAAAGACAACTTTGCATGAGATTTGGTTTTCACTTCTCAATAATTAGGTATGTCTTGTCTTTATTCATGCAATTCCAATGTTTTGCGAAATTGATACTGACAAATGTGCTTGAATATAAAAACTTGCCAGTGCGTTTTTGTGGTGCCCGTTCCTTTGATGTTAGGGAAAGTCATGAGAAGACAGTTTGTCGTGATCCTGATGAGGATGGTTTGCCTTTTACTGGACCGGAGAAGTAATTCGTTAGTATTGGTACATGCAAACTAGCTCAATGTCCGGCCAATGATTCCATTAAGAAAAAGAGAATAAATACTTATGAATTTGTGAAAACTTCAACCTAGAGCTTTTTCTGGCTATATTTTGAGTTGACTAATCACTGGTTGATGAGCTTCACATTGTGATTAAACTTTGCCACTAGTTGACAAATTAATAGGGTAATTGGATTTGGTTGTTCCATACTCTCTTGTAAACACAAGTTTCTTATCAAGGTAAAAGACTTTTTAATAATTAAGTTAATAGATGCACGAGGAGAAATAATATACAGAAAAGAAGGTAGGAGTTGTTCTTGTGTGAACTTAATTGTTTTATTTCTTGTTGGTCTAATGATCCAATGTATTTATAAATCGCGTGTCAATTTATCTCATAGAGAGTGGTTTAACAATGAAGAATAATTTATTTTCCTCCCATGTACCTCGTGGTGAGTGAAAAAAAAACAAGTTGTTAGTAAGATTGACACTCACAAGTGATTAACAAGGGGGGTAGATATCCTTTAAGAAAACATGATTGGCAGAAGATAGCCATCCATGAGAAAAGTAGTCGTTCTTATAGTTTTTGCATAAGCATAGAAAATTGACACCTAATAACTTTCTTGGAAGTTGTAATATGCATTATAATATGTGCTGGTTATTGGGTTCTAGTGAATCGAGTTAAAAAAACATGGTGGATAACATGTTTGGTCCCTGTCCATAACATTTTATCCTATACAGGTATGGGAAGTCTGTTTGGGTTGTGATAACATGTTTGGCGAGTTGTCTATAGCTTTCAATCCTAATACGGGCAAGGGAACCTTTGAAGAAATGCTTTGGTACTCTCATCTTTTTATTGTGTAGTGACAAAAAGCTTAATTGTTCTTCTTTTATCTTCGGGTTTTACTTGAACGCAACCCAAAACTCAATTAGTTCTAAAAATTTCCTTTTCATTCAGTCAGTTCAGGTTGAGTTTGGATGAAATTGCTCTCCTTTCATACAACTTTGGATAAATAAGTGTATAGCACTCAAATAAATAATCTCCCACTTGTTGAGGCTCAAGAGCTCGTTTAATTACTAATCTCGTCTCGTGTCTGTCTAGATTTTTTTTGGCATGGAGCAGATGAGCAAGATTCGGAGGGAGATGGATGACAGTAGCCACTTTTATGGCGAGGACATACCAAACCAGATATGTTAGGTGCATGCATTTGACTGAGGTTTCAGATTAGTCTTAATTTCTGGTGTTGCCATCCCGACTTACCTGTCTTGCAACTGGACTAAAAAAAGATGTCATGAGCTTCAGAAAAGAATGTCTTGCATACAATCGGGCGTTTTACAAGGACAAAAAGGATGACTTTATGGCATTTAATTATCTGATCTTGATTTAACTCTTTCTGGGAGTTTAACTCTGATGAATTTGTTACTTAGGTTAGTGGGCATGAATTAAGTTAGGTTTAGTTCTAGTAAACACATATTACTCAAGTTTTAGGCCCGCTGGAATTTGTCTAACATTTTCACGTCAGAAAAAAAATTCTGGACTAGAAATTGCAGCTTGTTAAAGTATAAGAGCTGGGTTTATATAGCAGAGAAAAATCTTCCAAAGTGCTATGTAGGCATCTAAACTCAAGCAATATTATCGCTCACATAATCTCCCACGTATTTTCTTTGCATTTCACTCGATCTTTCATTAGTTACAGTTATATATATCTACATATGAAACATATCGGTAAATATGGCATTATGCTTTCAAACAAGTTTCTTACAATTTGTATGTCTCTATTCCTTATCTCTCACATTTCCAGTGCGTGAAGAAATTTAAATATTGTGTCACTACAAACAGGATCATCAAGATATAGTGCAGGTGCTATTATATGCTTGGGTACGGTGCTTCTTATCATATGCACTATCCAGGACTAATAGACATACAGCTTGGTGATGGAATTTAGGCTTGATAAGGTTCCAAACGACTCGAAAATTTGATCTCAAGCTTAACTGAATCACTATCGGCAATCCGTTTCCTGATTCTAGCATGTCCTGCATATTTCTTCCAGCGCCATACATCGGTTTGTTCCTGGTTCCCACAGACAATTGGAACAAAGTTGAAGTATGGCTCTGAGCATATAGTTTTGAGCCCTGCCAAGTTATAAAAGCCACAGCAAACATTGTATTATAACTACAAGAAGAAATTGAATTTCATAAAAATGGTTCATAGTATCGTGTAAGATATGCTTACACGTGACATTGCGAAACGGAGGTGACCGAATGACATTTCCAAAATTGGAGGTTGAACATGAAGGCCGAAGATCTTGGACTTGTTTTCTATCAATAGATCAATGGAACAATTGCAAGTCAGGATCTTAGTCGTAACACCAGAGCCGTCAACTCCTTCCCCTAGTCCAAATTGCCGAATTCCTGCCATCTGTATCGAATTTTTTGTAACTTTAAACCCACAGTAGATTTATGAATCTGTTGTAGATGTGTCAAGTTCTTTAATAACGGGTCATCAATTTATCGAGGAAAGCACGGTGCTCAGTCATGGGCCAGATCTTCGAATTTGTGAGCAGTCCTCTATTTTAGGCCTAAAAATCAGGTCACGTTGGTCCTAACCATTAAGCCTCTGCAGTACCTGGCTTCAAAGGCTCGTTATTATAGTGGCCTGAAACTAGAATCCTCCTAGTATTTTTTATTTTTTTTTGTTAACAGAGGGGGCCGAAAGATCCAAAGAAAAATAAAACTAAAACTATACCATCTAAAATTGTCTCCACCTATCAACTATCAAAGTCGTTATACAAATTTTGCTTAAGACAAATTGGGGAATCCTCTTATCACGTGGAATTACATGTTTTACAAGGTTGTCTAGATTGTGTAAAATAGCTTGTTCTGTATCAACCCCAGTTCGATCAATAAAACAAAAAACTAAATTAGAATTGTTCGCAAAGAATTGTAATTATATTTTTCTAAAATTCCCTACTTGGTTTGATGGTAACACACGTCTACGATATAGAAGAAGAGAGAAAAAGATCATGTACCTTGATTGACATCTTGGGTGGTGGAGGTTTTGTAGCAACATAAAAAACAAGCAAAGCAACACACAAACTCAACACAAGCCTCCAAAATATTTGCCAAGAAACCCACGCACATGAAGAATTCCTCCTAAAAGAACAATATTTCCACCACCACCCACCTTTCTTCTCGTCGTAAAAATCATCTTCTTCTCCCACCTCTTCCTTCTCTTCATAACCATCATCAACGTTAAATCCATGACCATCAACAATGATCAAACGATTTACCCCTTTCTCCGCTCCACCAACCTTCTTCTCATTGAGGAAAGAGTTGTTTGATCCACGAGAGGATGAGTAACGGGAAAGGGTGAACCTTGAGACCTCAGGGTTCTTGCTGATGAGTATAGTATCGGATCTTGTTGGTGACTGGTATGTGGATTCGAGAATATTATTGTTGGTCTTGATATCTGCACTGTTTGCATGGGAGATGGTAGATGGACTTTGAACGTAGTATGCACACGGGTAGGAGTGAAACAAGGCCTCCTGGTCTTCATTGTCCATTCTATGAATGTTGTGTTCAGACATTGAGAGTGAGTGTTGTGCGTGTAAGAGAGAGGAGTAGATAGAAGAAGACACAGGTGGGTGTTTGTGACAAGAGATGGCGATTTTAAAAGGAACAGACCAAAGGATGCTTCCTTGATTTTGCTTGGGCTACGTTTTGAGTACCCTAAGCTTAATAATCACTTCTTCTTCGGTGCATCAGGTCATGTATCACTATTAAAAAAATGATAAATAAAAATAAAAATATCAAGGAAATATTTTTGTTGAAAAATTGCCAACGGATTTTACCGACAAAAATATTTCTTTGGTAATTCCGTCGGTAAAATCATTGGTAAACTGTCAACACTATTCATCATGTTAATTACAAAGAGAATCACCAACGGAACATTCCGTCGGTATTATGGAGAGCTCTGGAACTATTCACTTCTCAATTGCACTGTTAATTACTATCTTTTATAGATAAAATCACCGACAGATTGAAAACTCGTCAGTGTTATTTGGCGGTTTTCTGAAAAAATTAAATTAAATTAAATATTACAGACGGAATCACCGACGAATTGAAAAGTCATCAGTGATATTGACGGTTTCTGAAAATTTTTGATTAAATTCAAAATTTAAATTACAGACGGAATGATTAAAAATATTAATATTTAATTATCTGTCGGTAAAACCATCGGTATTCACAACAGACTTGTCTCCTTTCTTCTTCTTCTTCTTCTTCTTCTTCATTTTCTTCTCTTCTCTCCTCAACTCCTTCTCTTTTTCTCCATGCTCACGTATGTCTTTTTCTTCTTTTTTATTTTTTCTTCTCAGTTTTTTTTAATTAGTATACTTTACGAATTTTTTCTCTCTCTTCTTAGCTTCACTTGCAACTACATTAAGGTAAAAAAAAAAAAATTCTTCTTTTTTTGTGTTTTTTTCACTATATTTGTTTTTTATTTTATTTTTAATTGTTTTTGTTCTTAATAATTGTATGAATGTTGTTGTAGGATTTTTTTTTCATATGAGATCAATTTTTAGTTGATTTATTTAAAGGATTTTTAAATTTTTTTCATATGAATGTTTTTAGTTGAATTTATTTTTTCGTGTTATTTATTTGTCAGTAGATTTATGAATCTGTTGTAGATGTGTCAAGTTCTTTAATAACGGGTCATCAATTTATCGAGGAAAGCACGGTGCTCAGTCATGGGCCAGATCTTCGAATTTGTGAGCAGTCCTCTATTTTAGGCCTAAAAATCAGGTCACGTTGGTCCTAACCATTAAGCCTCTGCAGTACCTGGCTTCAAAGGCTCGTTATTATAGTGGCCTGAAACTAGAATCCTCCTAGTATTTTTTATTTTTTTTTGTTAACAGAGGGGGCCGAAAGATCCAAAGAAAAATAAAACTAAAACTATACCATCTAAAATTGTCTCCACCTATCAACTATCAAAGTCGTTATACAAATTTTGCTTAAGACAAATTGGGGAATCCTCTTATCACGTGGAATTACATGTTTTACAAGGTTGTCTAGATTGTGTAAAATAGCTTGTTCTGTATCAACCCCAGTTCGATCAATAAAACAAAAAACTAAATTAGAATTGTTCGCAAAGAATTGTAATTATATTTTTCTAAAATTCCCTACTTGGTTTGATGGTAACACACGTCTACGATATAGAAGAAGAGAGAAAAAGATCATGTACCTTGATTGACATCTTGGGTGGTGGAGGTTTTGTAGCAACATAAAAAACAAGCAAAGCAACACACAAACTCAACACAAGCCTCCAAAATATTTGCCAAGAAACCCACGCACATGAAGAATTCCTCCTAAAAGAACAATATTTCCACCACCACCCACCTTTCTTCTCGTCGTAAAAATCATCTTCTTCTCCCACCTCTTCCTTCTCTTCATAACCATCATCAACGTTAAATCCATGACCATCAACAATGATCAAACGATTTACCCCTTTCTCCGCTCCACCAACCTTCTTCTCATTGAGGAAAGAGTTGTTTGATCCACGAGAGGATGAGTAACGGGAAAGGGTGAACCTTGAGACCTCAGGGTTCTTGCTGATGAGTATAGTATCGGATCTTGTTGGTGACTGGTATGTGGATTCGAGAATATTATTGTTGGTCTTGATATCTGCACTGTTTGCATGGGAGATGGTAGATGGACTTTGAACGTAGTATGCACACGGGTAGGAGTGAAACAAGGCCTCCTGGTCTTCATTGTCCATTCTATGAATGTTGTGTTCAGACATTGAGAGTGAGTGTTGTGCGTGTAAGAGAGAGGAGTAGATAGAAGAAGACACAGGTGGGTGTTTGTGACAAGAGATGGCGATTTTAAAAGGAACAGACCAAAGGATGCTTCCTTGATTTTGCTTGGGCTACGTTTTGAGTACCCTAAGCTTAATAATCACTTCTTCTTCGGTGCATCAGGTCATGTATCACTATTAAAAAAATGATAAATAAAAATAAAAATATCAAGGAAATATTTTTGTTGAAAAATTGCCAACGGATTTTACCGACAAAAATATTTCTTTGGTAATTCCGTCGGTAAAATCATTGGTAAACTGTCAACACTATTCATCATGTTAATTACAAAGAGAATCACCAACGGAACATTCCGTCGGTATTATGGAGAGCTCTGGAACTATTCACTTCTCAATTGCACTGTTAATTACTATCTTTTATAGATAAAATCACCGACAGATTGAAAACTCGTCAGTGTTATTTGGCGGTTTTCTGAAAAAATTAAATTAAATTAAATATTACAGACGGAATCACCGACGAATTGAAAAGTCATCAGTGATATTGACGGTTTCTGAAAATTTTTGATTAAATTCAAAATTTAAATTACAGACGGAATGATTAAAAATATTAATATTTAATTATCTGTCGGTAAAACCATCGGTATTCACAACAGACTTGTCTCCTTTCTTCTTCTTCTTCTTCTTCTTCTTCATTTTCTTCTCTTCTCTCCTCAACTCCTTCTCTTTTTCTCCATGCTCACGTATGTCTTTTTCTTCTTTTTTATTTTTTCTTCTCAGTTTTTTTTAATTAGTATACTTTACGAATTTTTTCTCTCTCTTCTTAGCTTCACTTGCAACTACATTAAGGTAAAAAAAAAAAAATTCTTCTTTTTTTGTGTTTTTTTCACTATATTTGTTTTTTATTTTATTTTTAATTGTTTTTGTTCTTAATAATTGTATGAATGTTGTTGTAGGATTTTTTTTTCATATGAGATCAATTTTTAGTTGATTTATTTAAAGGATTTTTAAATTTTTTTCATATGAATGTTTTTAGTTGAATTTATTTTTTCGTGTTATTTATTTGTTGCAAATTTTTTTGAGTTGATTTTCTTCTTCTTTTTTCCAAGCATTTTGAGTATTATAGAGTGTTGATTAATATTAATTTAATTATTTTATAGTTTTGTAAAATATATTTATTTTAAAATATTTTAAATAATTACCGACGGAATTACATACGGTTTGTTTCCGAGGGAATTACCGATGGAATGAAATATTTTTTTTTGCTCATTTTTTTTGTCAGTAAATCCATCGATAATAATATTTTTTTATTACCAACGGACAAAAAATTACCAACGAAAGATTCACTGATGGTAAATCTAAAGATTGTGGTAGTGTATGTATGATTACATAAATTCCTTTTTATATTTGTGAAAGTAATATAAATTTGCAAATGAAATATGAAGAGTGATGATAAATTGATATTGCCATTGCTTAAAAGATAAGTGTTAGTTGACTGTCATATATACAGGGATCGATCTTCTTAAGTTTGGCCATTTTCCAAGTTCATGATCACCTTTCAAAAAGGGACACAAAGAAATTTATTATATGAAAAAAAAAAAAGAGTAAAAACAAAGGGTTTAGGACTGCAAACAAATAATTAACCCAATATATACACAAAGATTAATCATCAAATATAAAGAATGACGATTCACATGTAATAAGCAACAACATGACCGACTTGTATATGTCAAATTATGAATCTCTATCTAAATTCTAGCAAGTTAATTAACAATATTTCACGTAATGTTTTCCCGTTATAGGCACAGAATAATACTCCTAGCTTCTTGGTCATCTTCGTGCCGAAAGATGATGGTAGGAAAAAAAATTTAAGCGGAATTACGGGGGCATGCTGGTTCTCCCAAGACACCAATGGTTTTTAAGTGCTTTACACCGAATTGTCTGTCTCTTTTACAAAACATCCTAGGAATGATGGCAAAGTAAGCACGCTTCAGCATTTCCTTTCTCTCTTTTAATTGTGTTTTCTTTTTCTTTTTTATATGTGGAAAAGGCTCCTGTCTTTGCCAAAAAGCAGACAAAAGGGCCTTTTTCAATAAAGAAAATAGACTACGCGTTCTTAGCCCTCATCCCTGTAATTATTCTATGGGTCTCTCTATTATGCGCTCTGATCATATTAGACATGCCATATGCTTCCAAGCTGCACCAAATCATAGTCTCTGGTTCATCAAGCTTAATTACTTAATTAACTTGTATCCATCGATCAAGTAATCTTCATAGTTTAAATCAATATACCCTCTTTTTTTCTCTCCAAAATAATAATAATAAAAAAAAACTTGGTTGGCTGATCAATTGAATCCATTACAGTAGTCGATTAATGTTTATCATCGAGTGACTGGGAAAAATGCTGTCCAGGGTGAGAATACTCGATTGGAATGAGCAGTGGATACTGTGCAAAATTTTGAATGAATATCTCTTGCTTTTGAAGAGAAGATGGATTGAGATACAAGAGTGTCCATGTATGGTCATGATTGAAGGTAATAGTGAGAACACTGATAAATAATCTATATATCTGAGCAGCCTTTTCTTTTATAGCACGACGTTATGAATTGCGATTCCCACTTCCATCATCATCATCATCACGATCAAAAATATTGTATAAATCGAAACTAGATCGATAGTGGACCTCCTGTTATTTATATTCGTTCCTCGGGGATAGTGTTTTCCTCCTGATTTTAGTTGGCACGATCAAATTATCGATCAAAATCCCCACGGCCACCCAAAAAATTGATGAATTTGTGACTTTTCGTAAAAATTAGGGCCCGAAGATTTCACCATTATTAGAGATTGTTCCATCTTGGTGTTTAATGGACATATTTAGGATCTAGACCATCCTCTCAAAAGTTTGTGTGATTATGAGGGGAGATGCGGAATGCAACATCGGGCTTGCTTTTTATTTTGTCCGTGAAATTCATTTAACATGGAGATGCAAGCGATTTTATTCATATAATGGCATTGCAATAATATGAAGTATTGTGATGTGCTAATTTGTCCAAATCAAATACAGAAACGATATATATGCTTCTTGACAATGGATACACTAAATACTTGAAATTTCATGAAGTGGAGGACAAGGTGACGATAGAAAAAAAATTTCAAAATTTCAAAATAATAATAACATCATGCATTGCTATAAAATAAGATGCTTCTATTTTTATGTTTTAAAAAAAAATTAATTTTTTTATAATTTTAGATTATTTTGATATGAAAATATAAAATTTTTAAAATATAAAATACTTTAAAAAATTATTGAGCTGCTAATAGTCACGGGCAGATAGTAGTCGCCTAAAGGACCTCCTAGGCTTGCAACCTTCGGGCTTTTATGACTTTCATCAGGTTGGGCTAGCTTAGATAGCTGGGCCTTGCGAAAATGTTAATGAATAAATATACTTATGCTACCTGTACCGACAGACAGCGACGCTTTGGCCGAGTGGTTAAGGCGTGTGCCTGCTAAGTACATGGGGTTTCCCCGCGAGAGTTCGAATCTCTCAGGCGTCGCATGTGTTTTTTACTCCTTTTTTGTATATTTGTTTTTTAGTAAGCTATAAACTCCGTCCCTATAGTTTTATTAAATTAATTAATTAGTCATTATAGATTCAGACATTAAAACTCTATATTTTTAAACCATTTATAATTTAGTCATCCTACCAATTTCATTTTATTTCTCAAAATTATTATGTTAGTTTTTGAGAAATAGAAAAGGAAAATTAAAGAGAACTAGATTTCTAAATTGAGGATGACTAACTTTAGTTAAAGGATTATTTAATTATATATATATATATATATATATATATATATATATTAGTCTTAATAATTAATTATAGGTACAAAGTTATAATTGACTCTCTCTTTTTTTAATTGGATCGACTAGTGATTTTTTACTCCTTTTGCCCACTTTATTTTGATTTTTCTTTTCATGAAATATGCTTTTTTTCCTGCGCCAACGCAGGTAATATTTATTGGTTATAACGTTAAGATGTTAACAAGTAAGACAGTTGATGATGAGATGGATTAGGTAAACTTATCTTCTCTAACCCCATTGATTATCCTTAGCCTCATTAAAAGAAAATAAAAGGGATAGTGATATTATTGTTTACCGTTGTTCTAGAAAATAAAATAAAATAGAGATATATTAGTCTTTTGTTATTTATTTACATAGTAAAATGATTAATATAACCTTTGAATTAAAAAATAATGCACGAACAAGAAAGAGCATTTTCATTAATTTTTTCATTTCAACTACAGTAAAATTACCTAAATATCTTTAAATTGAAATTGTCTTCGTTTTTGGTCCAGAGGAATTTTTCACTTGGTTTTATTGTAGTTACCAAATCTAATAAGGGTCACTTCAGTATTTAAACATATATATAATATTAATTTCTTTAAAAAAGTGAGTTGTGTGTGTGCAGTTCAAGCGGGCACACATAAGTGCTCCCATATTATTTAGACGACGCGTGTAGTGTCATCTGGTGATTAAACTCTGGCTTCCACAACAACGTTTTAATTCTCATGATGTCGTCTTCTTTACTGGACGACACGTGTGATAAAGAAATATTGGGTTTTACGTAGATAGTTTTTTCTTTTTTTTTCCTTCTTTTTTTTATTTTCCTCGATTTCAGAGCCTTCCCTGCACGTTTTCAAAGCAACCATTTGATTTTCTTTCTTTAGTTTGGTCTTTATTTTTTATTGCTATTTTTTATTTTAAATAATTCATAGAAATGGAATTTTCTTTCAATTTAACCCTTATTTGATTTTTGTTGTTTTTTAGATTTAGTCCTTATTTTTTATTATTTTTTATTAATTGTTCTTTTAATTAAATCATCCCTCTATATTTTATATCATTTTCTAAACTGAATTATTTTTTCAATTACATCCCTCAATATCTTAGTTTAATTTTTATGTCATATTTAGCTTTTATTTTTTTATTGCTATTTGTTTTGTTTTTAATTTTTTTTTATTAAAACTTTCTTTTTTGATTTCATACATCAACATTTTATTTATCAGGATTTTGTTAACTTTTCGGGTCATGGGTTTGAAAGATTAGATCAGGATTGCTTAGATTTTTGTTTAGATTCTTTTTTACAATTGATTTTTTCTGGTTTCATCTTTCTATGTATATGTCAGGTTACGAGTTTTGCATGCTTACCCTACTTGACCGATCCAACCATTTTATTATTATTTTATATTTTTTAATTATATTATTAAATTAATTAAAATTTAACCCGAATCTCGTTTTCTTTAAAAATACTACTGTTTTCTAAACATTTCTTCCATGTTAAAAGAAAGTTTGGGTCCTGTCCGCGGCACTTACAACCAATCAAGTTAAATAGCTAAACTCAAAACTTTGACTTACTCCGCTTGGGATCAAACAAGTCAGAAACCTCTCTTTGACAGATAATATTCATTTTCTATCTTTGACAATTAATTTGACACGTTTGGTAAAGAGATTTTCTTTTAATTTGGGGAAAAAATGAGTATATTCTAATAAAATTGCTGAGTGAGATTAATTGATGTCAGATTTAAGTAACTTATGATTACACAGCAGGAGCACCTATGAATTACACATAATAAGACGTAGAGAAAGAGTCTTTGACTGTATGTAACAAGCTTCTTCTTATTAACGTAAGGTGTACTGTTACATTATCCTTCTCATCACATCTCATCTCCCACTAATAACAATCTTCTCCTCCTCATTATTTTCTGTTTATAATTTGTACATGCTACTAAACAATTCACCTACTAATCATGCCTTTATTTCCCTTTCTACTTTCTATACTGCTATTCACATTTCTCTCCTTCAAGGGAACGATGATTATTGCACCAACTCGTTCCAAGAAATGACCGAATGCCTCGAAGAAACCGATCCAATTACATACAAAGAATCTCTGGCCACCTCTAATCTCTAATTTGCAATACTTATTGCATGCCTTTCCAACAATAAGGAAGTGTTCACGCATAAACTTCTTTCACAGCTGGAAGAAACAAAAGGTATAGAAAGAGCAAGCAGAACATTGATGGGGGGAAAAAAGGATTTTTTTTCAAAAAAAAAAACTTTTGAGGGATGTACCAAACTAGAAAGTTTGAAAAAGAAGTTTGTTTTGGTAATTTTGAGGAAGAAAGTATATGCCCAAAATTTCCTAGGACATAGCATCGATAGCAAAGGGTAGCTTTATGAGAAGGGGGGGGGGGGGTAAGGGTAGATGGTTATTCTACGTGGAAATCAAGTAAAGGAAAGGAAGTTATGTTTTCCATTAAACCTTCAAAATCCCATTCTCCCATTCTTAAGTTTTCTCCTTGCCAATGATTTTCAAGCCCCAACATGTCCTCTACTTTAAATCTCTGATCAGTATTATTGTTGAAGCAAGTATTATCGAAGCAAGTATTATCAAAGCAGTTGTTGTTGTTGTTGCTGCTGCTTTTCATGCCAATTCTGTTATTACTCACTGTATTATTCTCTTCAAAGCTTCTACTCTCTAGTGGTGGAAGAGAAAGATCACTTTCTAGCCCCGTTTTATTATTGGCCTCCAAAATCCCATAATGATCACCATAAAATCCATCTCCCATACCCACTTGTGTCAAGCATGTAGACATGTCAAATAAACTCGCTGCACCAGTCACATCATAGCGGTTGTTGAGCATGGAGAAAGAATCAAATCGGTTGCTTGTGATCATACCTTGCATGGATATGGATGATGAGGAAGATGAGTCCATGCATAGAGTCATAGTGTCAGGATCATGCGTGGGCATGATATTTCCTATGGCATGATCTCTAGGCTCCGATGAATCACTGTCATTTGGTGAGGATGTGGAAGTGTTATTGATCTTCAATCTTTTCTTTAATGTGGAGTTCCAGAAATTCTTTATTTCGTTGTCTGTCCTTCCTGGAAGACGTGCCGCAATCTGAGACCACCTGCTTTGTTTAAATACATAACTGTGAGTCTGTAACAAACACGTATCCATATATATTCAAAGCATGCATCTTAGTTATGCTGAAAGCTGAAAAGGAAGGGATGAGCACACGCTTATTTCTCTCCCTATTAGGCAGAATATATATTTCCTTTCTTATCTCCCCTGTTGTTTCTGAACAGATTCTACTAGGCATAAAGGAAACCTCTAAAAAAAGGGCGACAAAAGTTGATTAGTGCTCTTTTTTTGTGTGCGTGGGAGGTTTTTTCAGAACTGTTCATTTTAACTTTTCTATTGTTAAGATTTTTTATAGCATGCACTGGACCAATTTGGATTAAAACATGATGAGAATATTCAGCGAAAATTGTGCAGAACGTTAATGATTTATGGGTGATCAAATTAAATGAAGCTGGAAAGTCCAAATAAGAGGCATATCAGAATTTGTAAACTGTTGGTAAACTATTCGGTCCATATAACAAACTTATAAAACCAACTGTAAACTACATATATTCTCACAAGGCATATCAAATTGATGACCCACTGGAGCTAGCAGCAATGGCATACTCCAGTAAATTAAGAGAAGTTAATACGTAGTTTAGCATATATATATATATATATATATATATATATAGACACACACACACACACACACACACACACTACACACACACTGACAAACTCCTCGAAGCCTCTAGGTGAAAATAATATAAAGAGAAGGCAAAATGTGCATGATTATTACTGGCATTCAATGTTTCTATACATTATATCCACTTAATATCTACAAATGTCTGGGAGGTTTTTATACTTTTCTCGTCACGAAACTGATGAATAATTAACATTATTGCAACTTGTCTACGCTACACATTTGTTACAGCTGGTACTACTATATCTTGTGAATTTACAAGTAATTAAACTAGGTCTGATTACCAATTTGTTTAAGTAATTGCGAGCTTCCTTTTTCTTTTTCTTTTTTTCTTATCCATGCATGATCGATCGATCCAAGAGTATCTTGATGTATTTACAAAACGAAACAGCGCCAGCAACTGGGATTGTTGACATAATTAAAATGTTATATATATAAATATATAAAACATTATTTGGTTGACCGTTATATATAAAAGAGAAGAATAAAGAAAAAAAGAAGTACCTGTTGCCAAGAATGGTGTGCAAATGGATGATAAGCTCTTCTTCTTGAGGAGAAAAGGCGCCACGCTTGAGATCAGGTCTCAAATAGTTAATCCAACGAAGACGGCAACTCTTGCCACACCTTTGCAAGCCAGCATTCCTAGCAATATCACTCCAACACCCTTGTCCATTAGTTAACATATACTTGATGAGTTTCTCATCTTCCTCTGGTGACCATAAACCCTTTCTAAGTTTGGCCTTGTTAATACTACTATTGCTCGGTACTCTATCTTTGCCCACTAGATCCGGCTTCCTCATTGTGTTTGATAGTATACTCTGATCAGCCAGCTAGCTAGTACTACGGGAGCCTTTCTTCTCTTAATCTGAACTTGTTTGATGGAAATGAGAGAAAGCTATATAGCTAGGTAAATGATAAATATTGTTAATTTGTAGTCGTGTATCAGAGAGAGAGAGAGAGAGAGAGAAGAGGACGCTTCATGGAGTGGTAAGACTGACGATGATTGTGATGGTTGTGGGGTTTGCTTTACAAAAAGAATATGAAGAGAAAGATCAAGGGAGAGAGCAATATTTGTGTCTGTTGTTGGTTGATGGGTAGAGTGGAAAACGGATTGGAGGGGGACCTCCCTAGCTCATAGAGAAAGAGAAGGAACGGTTGGTCTTCTTGTCTTTGACTCTATCTTGTCTTTTTCGATGCATTTTTCTTCACTCACAAGGTAATCATCATGTGTGTATGAGACAGATACAATTTTGCTTCCACTTCACATAACGCTCTCTTTCTCTCTCTAGGTTTATACTTCTAAAACACGGGTGGCAGGCTTCAAATCCAGAGAGAAGAAATGCACAGGTACTTTTAGTACAATATTTTCTCTAGCTAGGGCAAAATTATTGTTGCATATTAATTCGTTACATGCTTGTCTGTTGAGCTTGATTAATATTACTAGCTAACGTGAATTACATTCAAACACAATCTCTTTATTGTCAGCTAACTGCCTGATAGTATTTGCTTCTCAAGCAAATTACTTTCTCATTTTCCTACTAACAGAAAGCTAGTTATAGAGAAGAGATATCTTTTTGCAGCCAAAGCGCTTTCTTTTCCCTAAAATGCTTGCTGTCATGCAACTTAATAAGATTATATTTCGTGTGGCAAAATAACAGTGATCATATATCCAGGGGAAAACAACAAAAAGATGAATCAGAGCGTCCATCATAAGTGCTGGTACCTGATTAATCATTTTAGGAAGCACAAGATAGGTGTCATCAGTCCTCTGTATATAGCTGTAGGTACGAAACTATGTCCATTTCATGTGTTAATTAGTTTAATTAGTTGAGGACCTGAAAGGACAAGAAGGATAAAGGAAGAGATTAATGAGCTAATTAAGCAGATAATGGTAACATCAGTAAGATTGGCATGACTGTGTTCATAGATAAAGTTAAGGTTTCTCTTCATTTCCAATAAGGACATCTGCTTGTCTTGTAAGGCTATGCGAACAGTTGAAAGTAGAACATTTACATATTCATCAATTCAAAGAAATTTCTGCAGAAGTATTTCATTTCTTGTCTATTAATTTGGCTTTTGCTTTTCAATTTTTAAAACCCCAACATCATTATAGAATATAATTAATCTGATATTCAAAATGATCTTTATTCCATATCCTCATAATCATAACATTAATTATTAATGTTGTTATAGATTTATCCTATATACACTTCTAAAACAACAAATTCTAGTCTTTATAATTATAGTAATTAAATAAGTTATTCCAGGACCATGATATATATATATCATGTATTGTTTGTTGCTTTTTGCAAGATAATTAAGGCAGAAAATTAATTATTAATTAAGTTCAGGAATGATCAATACCAAGATGTTCTCACTTTGAAGGGGAACTAAATGACCTTGACAGGTGGTCTACATGACTACATGAGTGATCAACAAGCTTGGCACTATTTGATACGTAGACCAGAAAATGAGAATTTGAGCATTTTAGCTATCTCAGGCAAAAGGATACCTCGTAGCTTTCATTTTCTTATGTGCTGGAAGAGTTATCTATCTTATAGCAATTTCCTTTCCTTACCTAACCCCCTCTTCCCTACATGCCACGAATTGCTCTATGGAAGCATTTCATGTATAATAGGAAAGGAAATATATACAGTATCAGCAATTTCAAATTAGTCATTGTCCAAACCAAATAAATATTAGATGAGAGCTAGTCTTGGTCAATTCTTGTGAAACAAAAGGGTTATGGAGTTGTTCAGTCCTTGATCCTCTATTCCTCTGTGTTGACAAGGACTGCAGCAAATTTTCTGGTAAAAAGCAACTACTGCAAAACTCTGAAGCTACTCAAATGGTTCCAAAGCATTCTCTTCTGTCTAAAAACAGCTGTCCAGGCCAAAAAAGAAAAAGAAAAAGAAAATCTACCTCATGCTTATGAGGCTGTCCTAAGCAACATGTTCAACTTTGTTAGGAAGACAAGAAAGACCACGTAGCCTAGATAGTTGTTAACTTCGTGCCCAGAAATGTACATATCTTTGTCTGCCTTCAGATATAAGGGGCCAAGAGCAAATATTTTCGACAGTGCTAGATCAAATTATGACTTAAAAAGCAAAAAAGAACTCTCGAGAACCATGAAACAGAAGTGAAGACAAGTAAAATATTTTGCTCGACTATAATATAGCCCAATGTATTCATCACCTTAAAAGGTCCGCGACGTTATGAGTGTCCTTCCTTTTTAGGGCATCAATGCCAAAACGGAGAGTGATAAAATGGAGATGGAGGGTTTTTAACAATGGCCCCCACGAGAAGTGATCAGCTCAATTATTTGCTAGCCTTTGTACTGTAGATCACGATCCACCAGCCCTTCTTTTCCCTGAGTTTGTTCTACATACATGGCTAAGACATGAGTTGATTTATTATTATCTTTTCATGTAGAGATCGAAGAGAGAACATGATTTGCTTCCATTGTAAAACAAGTCACACATCACAAATTATTATATCTGAGCTAATTAATTCACTCGAGATAGATCTTCATGACCAGTTATAATTTCCATGGGTCTCCATCTCTCCATCACTTCTCATGCAAACAATATTTGAACCAAACATTCGAGATGACTTCCTTAATTTCCAATGTTGCAGTACTGACTAGCATAAGATCCGCGTTTTGTGTGGATTGGTCGTTATCAATATATAAATCACCCAAAAAAAATCAATAAAATAATAATTCTAGTACATATAGAAAGAAAAAAAAAACACTGAGCATAAGCTCAACGAGGAAACACCTTAAATTGAAGCTATATATATATATCCCCAATTGCGATCTTGAACATTATTAGTAATTGATCTATTTATATATGTGGTTTCAAGGATCACTGAAAAACCAACTTATACTGAAGAAAAATCGGAAGATGTTGAAGCTGGTAATATTTTCACTCGTCTTCATCAGGTTTAATGAGAAAATACTATACGTTTTGGACTAATTGCTTTCCAACACAGAGGGGGTGGGGGGGAGAAAAGGTTGATTCGTAACAGTGAAGTTTTGAACTGCAAACAAAGAGGAACCAAACCTCGAGCTGCGTTTTTCTTGGTCATATTGCTATAGTTATATAACTAGTTAGAATTTCGGTGCTCTAATGC
>Ga0307517_10002511_pt1 | contig 29335 bp, 32 predicted proteins | sample 23_EM_MG_FD_194515 | JGI IMG/M metagenome (GOLD analysis project Ga0307517, IMG submission 194515) | Populus trichocarpa ectomycorrhiza microbial communities from riparian zone in the Pacific Northwest, United States - 23_EM | ecosystem: Host-associated > Plants > Roots > Unclassified | place... | reverse complement strand
CATATACGTGATGTCGAACAAGGGGGGGGGGGGAGAGATTGTGTCATGGACGTTTTTTCAAAAGGGCGTCCCAGATAAATAAAATGATATTGACCGAGACACAAAAACCCGGTCACTTGTGAGGACGGGAACAGTGAAGGGTGTGTGTGGAACACGAGGTACTTCCGGTCTGATGTTCCCGGTGATTAAATTGGAAATATCGCCCCATTGATAATTCCGGCCGCGACGAGAGAGGACTAGAGAGAAGGCAGAGCTGTGGTCTGTCCTGGCAGCCGGTCCGCTGGTGATCAGTATAGAATATTTACGGAAGAGACGGAGAATCCTCGGAAACCCTGCGGTCCTCGAATCCTCCAGACCCACGCTGACGCGAAAACAAGGCTAATCTGATCGCGAGAGAGAACAGACGTATCAGGGGGTCTCACATTCGAATGGTCCCAGAAGCGCCATCTTGCAACCGAGCAAGAAGTGAGTAGGAACACTACAAGGGAAAAAACGGAACAGGTCAAGATCGCCGGAACCGAGCGTTAACAACAACGTCGTTAGAACCAAGAAACGAGCAAGGAGTGGGCGGGTGAGATAACCCAGAATAGACAGGTAGATCTCGTGAGAAAAGCCAGATGAGCGAGATGCGAGAGAGTAGGGGGGGGGGGGACGGGAGCAAACCAATCCGTTGGTCTAGTCAAGAGACGGAAGATGTGAGATATCGAGGTACACCTGTCCCGTTAGCGTCCTTTAACCCCCCTGGGTAAAATCGAGGGCCAACAAAAGCGTGAGTTGATGGTCCTCCATCACGAGGTGTGCAAGGTCCTTTACGAACGCCCTCCGGATTGTCTCGCAAGCATCCGGTATAACCGGCGGACATCCAGGGTGGTGGTGGCGGCGGTGGAGAAACGCGGGCCGTGGTGGACGCCGGACTCATTGACAGCCTGAGAAGGGGTTCCCAAATCGCCGCTGATTTCCCTTTGCTCTGGGGACAAGGACCCAGGTTCGCCTTTTTCTTTCTTTTTTTTACCACACAAAAAGAAAAGAAAAGAAATATACCAAACTGGCAGGATCACTTTGGTCATAGAATACTGAGATTATATGTACGCCCCGGAAGAACGTAATCCTCAGTCCACCCTCTCGTACAAGTAAGATGACAAAGAGTTGACCATGACGGATATAGGCCGGAGGTTTGACGCCTTGAGGACCTGGTGCGGTTTCCACCACGCACGCGGGAAGGCTAACAACATGAGGAAGGCAGTGAACGCACCGGTGGGGACTTGATTCCAGAACGAGAGAATATTCATTCGACGAACCCCTTTGAATAACGAATTCAAAAAGAGGCGGTCAGGGCGGCCTCGTTGTTCGGTGACCAGACCCGTACCACGCTCACATCTCGGTTTTTTTTTCTTTTCTCCCTGTGTTTGTCTGTCCCCTTCCGGTCAATTTTTATTTCCCTCCCTCGTTTTTATTCTTACAAGATGCGAATTTGAATTCCCCGTTCGAATGTGGCAGTCCCCGGGGAGCAGACCACGCTAGACCTAGAATCCACTCCTTCGCCCGAGGTAGCGTTGAGCGAATAGTGGATGCGAAGTCGTTTGGTCAAAGCGAAGGAGAAGGAAGACGAAGATCTTCATACACTCGAGGTGCACGGGGGAAGGTCGCAATAGAGAGTAGATTGATCGTTGCCGTTGCCACCCTGACCGAGTACCGTCTACACTTGCTAATCGAACGCTATAATGTCCCCCTATCTTCACTCGGGGCCGTGGTCACAAGGAAAAATATTCGTAGGAACCAAGACACCATTTTTCTCCTAGAGGCGTTAACTGAAAGCGATAATGAGGGGGGTATAGCGCGAGGAATGTGACAGAGACGAAGAGAAAAGAGACGGGGGGTGTGTGTCGCAAAACTGAACAGTCCGACAAAGACAAAACAAGGACAACAACTGATTGACCGACGAGGGTCCATATACTGAGTGAAGAATAACAGAAAAGTACAGCACATTGAGGGGGGAGTGGGAAGGATTTTTGTACACGATGCTAATACAAGTATACAACAGGGCATGTGAGGAAAAACTACGAGTCCCACGCCAGCGCATCAAGACCACATATGCTCGTTGTTGTAGTTGAACATCCCCGTGAAGAGCTCACCCTCGATCGCACCGCTGTTCTGCTGAGGAGGAGGGCAGAAGTCACTAGTTTGTTCGGGAACGGACAGCTGGCCGTAGTCGGGGACGCTGAGTTCGACAGCTGGGATTGAGTTGAGATCATACTCATCCGAAGAGCCCATATCGTTGACGTTCTGCCACTCGGCATTGCCCCACCCGTATGAAGGGTACTCCATGAACGATTGGTTGAAGCAGTTGCCGTCGACTTGGGGAACGAAGCCGAGAGCACCATCGAGGGACTGAGTGTGAGGGTAGCCGGTGAGAGGAGAGAAGGAACCATCATCCTCTGGAGATGCAGGAGACATGGCGCAGAACGTCGAGGTAGGGGACATGAGGTCGTTCGGTGAGAGCATCGAATCTGTCTGAGGGGTCGAGAGTGATGACAACGAGTTGTTCTTGCTGATAGGCACGTTTTGTCCGGGTAAATCGAACATACCCTGGAACATCTCGTTATTCTGGAACAAAAAAAAATCAGCGATCGATATCAAAAAGATAGAGAAAAAGATCACGTACCTCGAGATGTGGGTCATAATGCGATTGCGAGAAGGGTGGAGGAATGAGGTGGTCGTCGGGAATGTAAGTCATTCTCGCGGGTGCATTGCGATCGAGGGTGAGTTTTGGCAGGGGAGTCCGTTGTGAACGCAACGCTGGAGAAGGGGGACACGAAGGCATGTAGACGGTCGGGATGTGAATCGTCTGATATGTCAGAGGAGGGGTCGGTGCAGAACGGGCACGACCGTGGCGAATCGACGAGGATGAAGAGGAGGAAGGGAGGGAGACTGGGAGGAGGCAAGAATAAGTCTCTGGGTCGGTATCTTGCTCGCCTTCGGTTGAAGCCTTCCTGCCCTTGCTCTTCTTCCCCTTTGCCGCCTTGGATCTCTGGGGACGGTAGACGTAATTGGGGTACATCTGCTCGTGCTCTTTCTTCTTCTCTTTCGCAAGATCTTCCCAACGCTGCCTCTCTTCCGGCGAGAGACTCTTCCATTGTTGACTGATCATCTTGGACAGATCCGCCTGGCGCTGCTTCTTGATGGGTGCCGCCGATCCACCTTGGCCATCCTCGGGACCCTCTGTGCCGTTACGCTCCTCACAGCATTTCCTCCGGAACAAGATGAAAGCGTTCTCGGGACGCTTGATGTAATCCTCGTCGCCCTTTCGTGGCCGTCGCTCTACGGGATCACCACCGAGAGACTTTCGTCGTTTTGGTAATACTGGTGATTGGGCTTGCCGGGTGTGTTGTGGTGAGAGATGAATGGTGGAAGTGGGTGATGGGACGGAGGATGAGTCTGAGTTGATCGAGGAAGTAGGAGACAATGGACGAGGGGGAGGAGGAGTGAAACTCAAGGCCTTGAGGTCTGGCTCGAAGGGGGAACTTGAGGGGGAGGCGTAAGGATCGTTAACGTTTATGGGGAACTGGAAGGCGCGCGGCGTCGGACAAATGATCGTAACAGTGGGATGTGAGGATGTCACCGGGGACACCTCGAATTCTGCAACAGACACGCAGCAAAGGTGAGTCTGATTATGTCAGCCATGGATCGGGGGGATTGCTTACGATGAGAGGCGTTGGTGTCGCGTGTACGGTAGGCAGGCATGATGTGTGAGGGGGAGGGGGTGATTTATCGGAGGATGGGTGGGGGTGGGGAGGAGCGGGGGACGTATACGTGACAGCTGGGAGATGAACACAAGCACTACTCAGGTGAAGGTCTCTGCACGCAGAGACAATGGAGAGGGAGGAGGAGTTGTTTCGTCGCAAAGCGCGAAGTTGAGGAAACAAACCTTGGGATGTGGATGACAAAAAAACGGGAGGAGGACAATACGAGGCTGATCTTTATAGTCTCGCGGCGAGATTAGATGCATGGGCCAAGTGGAAATTTGTCCCGGTCATCGTCTGCACTGTCGGTTTCGTTAAACGCGCTTCTTGCGAGGGATCTTGGTCGGTGGATCTATTCGTATTTCATATTCCTGCCGAACTGGTTCTACCCTCGGTCAACATCATTCGCATCCCAAACATCAGTCAATAACGTTTATTGTCCTTGCCAATCTGAGTCAAATCTATCCTTCCCAATCCAGCCTTCGCTCTTATTGTCCACACAAAATATTTCTCCATGCCGTTATCTCCTCCGCCGATTTCCATGTCACAGCCCAGTCGTGATTCCAGGTCACGAACCGTGCTTGGACCCACCCCCGGGTAGGCGTCACACAGTTCAAGGTTTCGACAGTCAAGCATATGCTCGGACCTCACTGTGCATCCGTCGCCGTGCGTCGCTACAGGCACCAGCTTGTTCGCTTTATTACCCGTTAGTCCGTACGGGCAAGGCGGAAATGAAATATATTGCTGATTATCCCCTAGGTGCGGGATCATTGACCCGCCTGGATGGATCATCTGGGCAAGGGGGGTACCGATATCTCGCAAAAAGAATGACTTGCGGTTCCGTCACGGATGTGTTTTCTTTTTTCTATGAGCTTGTCGTTCAGAGGTAGGAACAGCCCCTTGGACCACATGCTCCGCTTACGGACGTGCAAGTCGATTACCCCGTCATCAACGTCTTCCGGATCTTTGACTACATTTTGTCGTCATACGCTTTCCACCGCGCAGATCCGCACATCTCTCTACTCGCGCCTTCCGAATATTTTCCAAGCAACCCGAATAGCGGACGACTCATGCGGATCGCTTTCCCTTCAACTTTCCAAAGCGAGGCTCCATGAATCCGGAGCGTAGGTTCCGAATTGAGTAGGCGGGACGGGGTGCCCCGGCTGTTTGGTTCGGCTAATTGACCACCTGATTTCCTCCTCCCCGAGCGCGAAATACAAACTCACCGGACCTCCACTCCGGCTACTCAGACTCCACGATTGCTTCCGCCCTTTTCTGTCACACTCCATGAAATGCGTAATCTCTTTATGTCCTTACGTGGGGAGGCTGCTCTTTATGTACGATAAGCTCTCTCTCTCTCCTCTATCACGCACACATTTTCTCAACCAGGGAGGGAGGGGGAAGGGCAACAAGTGCAGTGGTGGGAATACGACGCTCGCATTTGCCTCCGTAGTCGGAATTTTTTTCAGTCACCGGACTTGTCTATGATGTTTCCTGTATCCAAAGGTTCGGTACTCCGCACGTGATCGATACTCAATGCGGAAATCCGAAAGAGGCAGGTGGGGTCTGATGGTCTGGAGCCTTTGCTGATATCGCTTCCCTTCGGTTCGCTACTGCCTATTTCGGAACGATCCGATCATGAACTTAATCTCTGTTCGGTACCCGTTCCGGTGGTTTGGCGCGTCTGCCGTCTGTCTGACCACTCGTCACTGATCTCCTCTGGCTACATCGGTCCGAGTGGCTTGCCTGAGGAAAACAAACGAGATTCGGATCTCACTTTTGCGTTTATGTGCTGTGCTCCCAAGTGGTGCGCAAAATATCTAACGGTCTGGTGGATAATGAAAAACGCCCCTGCAATCATCATTCCCCGTCATTACAACACCTTGAGCGTGTGGGCTCACATGGCTACGCCATCATGCGTTATTTGGTATGGCTCACGGTCCGGCGGTTTCCCATTTGGAAGAGGTTGCGTGGATCGAGGGTCCCTTCGACACTGAAGAACAGCTTCCACTGAGAATGATGATCCCGTGTCCACCGCCCTCCCCCTTTCGAGGACTGATTGGTTTGAGCCACTGCACTAGACTCTCTTCTCTAGGTACACACGCGCGCCGAGATCAGTCGTGATCCATGGTCCGGTTACCAACCTGACGGTCCTCTACCCTCATTCTCCTCGGTCGAAACCCTGGAAATGCACGCCTATTCTCATCTTCCCATCTTTCAAGGTCAGCAGTACCACAGGAGACCATTTCCGGCCTGAGGAAGTAAGACTACCGTCCACCGTGTGTAGTATTGGGTACCAGCCACCCGGCGGGTACCTAAACTCGATCTCTCGAACCACCGTTTCGCTTCCGCTTCCGCCGATCTCCCCCTTGTTCCGAACCTCCGCTTGTTCCTCCACGACCTGCTTTGACCCTTCCTCCGCGATTTCTTCCCCCAATCAACCAGTGACAGGGAGCTGTGTCTAGCGCAGCATGAAACGACCGCATTCCCCCGTATCCGTATCCAAGCCCGTGAGACCTGCGAAGAAGGTCAAAGCGGAAACCTCGCTTTCACCGTTTCCAGACTTCATCCATCCCACCGTAGAGGAGGCAACAGAGGTCATTCGCCTGCTCCACAGCGAGTTTCCTCACACACAAGCCTATAGAAACCAATCCACGGCGGAAAAGTTCCAGGCATCCCCCTGTGGTGGTGTGACTGACGTCGTGGAAGCGCTCATTGAGACAATTCTGTCCCAGAACACGTCTGCGGGTAACTCGACTGCGGCCAAACGAAACCTTGATGCCACTTTTGGACGAAACAACTTTGCGGCAATCTCCCAAGCCCCTTACTCTCAGGTTGTTGACGCCATCAGAACAGGAGGGCTGGCGAACAAGAAGGCTGCGACAATCCAGAAACTCCTTAACTCCATCCACGCCAAACACGGCTCGTATTCATTACAGCATCTCACAGAGTATTCGGACGAGGGAGTGATGGAAGAATTAGTCTCTTATGAAGGTGTTGGTCCAAAGACGGCGTCTTGTGTCCTCATGTTCTGTTTGGAACGTGAATCCTTCCCAGTCGACACCCACGTATTTCGCCTCAGCAAACTCTTGGGTTGGGTCCCGGCCAAATCGAACCGCATCTCCGCACAAGCTCATCTCGACGTACGGATTCCAGGAGAATTGAAATACGGACTGCACGTCCTCATGATCGCGCACGGTAGGCGATGTTCGGGTTGCAAAAACCGCTCGCGTGGCGCTTGTTCTCTCAAAACCTACCATATGGGGAAGAAGGGCGAGGATATTGGTGATGACGTCCATGGCCGTGCCAGTTCGCAAGGTCCGAGCGTAGAAGCAGGTGACGGATCGTGAAGTGCATAGGTTAGGCGCTATATATCTCTCCGTCACCTCGTTGCTGATTATTTCTCCAGATGCACACTTATTGCCAACCCTAGTGATAATCATAACGTCAATCGTCTACCCGCCTCTCCCTAGAAACATTTCAACAATCAAGACATTTCGCTTCTTACTCTCCTCCAGCTGTCGATCTACAGCCGTATCTTCATGTTCCATCCGTTGCGCTGCCCATCCTGTTCGTGTGATTTGTTTCAGTCTCACCCCGTTTGCTGTCGGCTGTGGTGGCCGATTACTACCCAAATTGGAAACCTGCCGGTCATCACACTGCAGCCTCGTGCCCATCTATCCTCATGTTATCCACCACTATTACCGGTGGCTAAGCTGGTATACACCGCATTACCTGGATCAGACGCCGCTGCCACCCCTCCCTCTCCTTTTCCCAGTCATAACATCCAATCCCGCTATCGGAGACAATGCAGAGTATGTTCTCCGCCACACAACCCGAGAACGCTTGTTCGGCTCGATATGTCGATCCGAATGTTCCCTGGGCTCCTTCGCCACGACCGCAACCGTATTCCGAATTTAATCCATACGACGATTCCGCCAACACGGCAGATAATCAGCATCGCCCTGACGGTCCCGTGATTCCCATCTCGTGGGGACTTGAAGTGTCCCTCGCAAGTTCCAACGTGTCCGGAACCACAGCATCGATGAGAGGAGTCCGCCTTGCTCAAAACACAAAGGTCCCATGCGATCCCTTTAACCGGAAGAGGAAAAGGTGGAGCTTGATGAAGAAGTTAAGAAGATACCTTGGTACGACAGCCTTTCCCGCTTGATTGTCTCCAGTGATGAAGACGAAGAAAACGTCAAATGACTGATAATCGGGTCTCTTTTCGGTTTGGGTGTGCGTGTCGTGTGGAAAAAAACTCACAGGAAAGCGCAAACGTGTCTTGCAAGAGAAAGAAAATTGGATGTTATTGCCTAGCTCTTCGTCCCGGCCACACTTTTCTGTTCAGCAATTGACGCCGAACCAAGCGAGGCGAGAGGGTGTTCCTTTATCCGCCTGGAGGGAATATGGATACTGGGCTCGACCAGTGGTTGGAGGTGTGGAAGTGTGCAACAGCGACAGTACGCTTTGTCCTGTACCCTTCATCCCGTGCAGCAGAGGAGGATTAACGGCCCGTTACGGATCCGTGTGCAGGTCCGCCGCCCGACCACGTGTTACGGGACGTGGATGTCAATGAAGTGTTTAGGAATTTGAGAGGGGGGAGTGGCTCACCGCATCCAGAGAACTGGGTACCTGGGCTTTCTCACCCCTCGCTGCCGCCTAAACCTCCATACTGGAAAACGCCAGAGATCAATGAGATATCCCCGGCGCCTTGGGAATGCCAGCTGAACCCGTTTTTGGAACACGCGCACGCCGGCTTGCCAATCCTCTATTTCGATATCAGGCTGGGTGAAGAATCGATCATCTTTGAGACCGGGGATGTTCGTCATGTTCCCGTGTCGAACTCGAACCTCTATCAGCCCGCCACATACCCGTTCGTGACAGAGGTCAGATTTTGATTTTCCGCAGCCGTTTCCCGAGTTCTCAATGAACTTGTAGATGCTGATCTCAGCGGTTGCTGACGACCCGTTTCCGGTATTCCCATGGCCAGTACTAGTCAGGAACCCCAGAGGAGTATTGTGCGTCGACGTGTTCCGGGCCGTTCACAAGAATTTCCAAGCGTATTTGACCAAAGACGAGGTGTCCAAGTTCAGTACATTCAAGCTCAGAATGGTGGAAGGCGCTTGTAGTCAAAGAAGAGAGAGTCGGCTGATGGGACGAGAGTGGAACGATGATGAGGACGGACTGAGGCGAGTCGATTACCTCGTCGACCGGGTGATGTTTCGTGGTCTGGAACCGTCTAAACTTGGAGGCGGTTCGTGGGTGTTGCATATAGGCCCACCGGGACCGGAGGAGCAGTTCAATGCGCCATACATACCACCCCCCCTGGAGAGGTGTCCGACACCGTTCTGAGTGACGGTTTGGTTTCAAGTTGTCGTGTTCGGTTTCGGTCGTATCTATATGGATCTTTTCCTTTGTTTCTGACCTGACGGCGTCTGTACATACAATCAATCGCGAGACGATTGGTTTTTCCCTCTTCAATATTTACGCCCGCGTGGGCCATTTTACTTGAGTTCCATGGATGACTCATGCGCGTTCAGGCGAACAGTGATCAAATGAAGATTTGGCCCACTGTGTTCCCTAAACGTTCGAACAATGGGTCCCGTCCACGGCAAAACTGTGCAGGGTGGGTGTGTGGGTGACCCGGTTTGGGTGTTTAGATACGCGGACTGAGTTACATTCGATGCACCTCCGGAGCACGGAATTGTATCGCAATCGCAATGAATTTCGTGGAAATAATCGAACGATTTGGCCCAGGGTTATGTAGAATTTTTGCACAGAGCGGGGGCGAAGAGACCGCTTCTTAAAGCTCCTGTGAGCATATACCGATTGAAGGGGGGATATCGACACGTAACCGCCGATCAGTCGAAGTCGAGTTCCCTCGCCTCGCCTCGCGTACGTGAATTTTTTTGTTCGTGGGGGAAATGCGTTCCGCTCAATGCGAATCCACGAGTTTGTGGATTCCACAGACGTCGGCACCGCAAGATCCGTCGAAGCAAGGGAAAAAAAAAAAGAGGTCGTTCGTGGGTTGTGAGTTGATGCGAGACGGGGAGAACCCAATGATGGAATTCACTCGCTTTTTCTTTTTGTTTTTTTCTCTTTTGCTTTCTCGGACCACTCTCTTGCTGTGTGTTCTCGGATGTAAATTTACCGCGTATATGCTAGGCGGGAGGGACTTGTGAGATGTGCGCATCTGTGGGGCCGTTATCGCGCGTAGATAGAGGTCGGCCCGTGACAGAATCACCCTGCCTACGTATTGCCATGTGTCTGTGGGGTTCAAGCGAATAGGGGTTCAGCGAGATTGGAAGAGAGAGAGAGCCGGAAACAAATTACAGTATTCTCGGGCAAAGTGCGAAATACAAATTCGCCTAGCGGGTGATTTTTCGCATCGAATTTCCCGGCCCCTCTTGCGTGAAGGGTCAATTGGATCCGCGGACGACGGCAACTGTCGCAGACAGATTCGGATCCTCTTCCTCGGATTCGACGCTCATCGTCAGCTTCTACCTCGTCTGCGCACCCCACTCGAGTGAAGTTTCCCCCCTGAGTCCTCCCAGCAACGCCAATCCCCCCCATAATCGACCGTCAATCCTCGGATCGCAACTCAGTCAGAGTGCCCGATTGCCATTCCTGGCCGCCTCTTGCCTTTCATAGAACAAACGATTGTTGGGAAGCGTCGACAGCCTCGTCTCCTTCCTCCCGTCCCCCATCTCGCATAAGAAAAAAAAAACTGTTTCTTGCATCATGTCTGAACACGAGTTCGCGCCGCCGGAGGATATCGACGGCAAGTCGTCAGTTTTTCGCGTGTTTGCTTGGCTGCGCTGACCGCGCGTCCCGCGGGTTGGTGTTTTAGACGACATGCCTCCGTTGGTTGACAACCCAAACCCTTGCATGAGCTTCACGTTCGCTACAGAACCGAGTCCGATATCATATGACGAACCAATCTTTTCCGTGCCCACGGGTCCGCCCCCGCCACCGACCATGTTCATCATGTCACCTCCTAGTTCGCCTTCGCTAGGCCCGACCCGTACTAACTCCAAAGACAAACGCAGGGATGCCTCCCATATCCCTCGTCCCCCTAACGCTTTCATACTCTTCCGGTCCTCGTTCATCAAAGCTCAGCACATCCCCGACAAGATCGAAGGAAATCACAGCAGCTTGTCCAAGATAATAGGTTCGCGCATGTCCTACGCCACACATCCTACGTAACATCCCTCGCTAACCCTGAAAACCCATAGGCCTGTACTGGAAATCCCTACCGGACGATCAGCGAAAAGTCTGGGAAGCCAAGGCCGCCGCCGCCTTATCCGAACACCGAAAGAAGTACCCCGACTGGAGGTTCAGACCCGGAAATGCTCCAACCAAAGTCAAGGATGGAACCAAGAAACGACCATCCAAGAGGGGTCGTGGTGAGGCTGAGCCTGAAGAGAAAAATCGTCAGAAACGGTGCGCCAAGATCGCGAGTTTCTTGGAGGAAGGCATTACCGGCCAGATGCTGGAGAATGCAGTACGAGAATACGACCGTGAGACGGGTCCGATTCTCAAGGACGAGACGAAACTGTCTGCCACCCGGCGAACACGAAACTCCGAGCGGCAGGAACGAACACAAGTAAAAAAAGAGGCCGAGGCCATACGGCTTGGTCCAGGTACCGTACGTCCACGCTGCAAGACGCTGTCTCCGCAAAGCAGCGTCCAGGTACCTCTGACAGGCATGTTCAAGCGGTCTTCTTCTCTGCCCGCACTACCGAAACGAACCCACGCCATCGAGCCCTTCTTCCTCGACGGAGGTGCGAGTACCGTAGGAGCGGTCGCCTCGCTTCCTGGCTTCTCGTTTGGCGAGAATGTACACGCCTCTGAGCCACAGCTTTCCTCGCCTGTTTCTGCGCCTGCTTCACCTGCTGACATCGGCCCTGATTTCAACGTGAGTCCGCACTATTTTTTTTTTTCCCTGGGCGCCAGCTTAGCCCTCAAACTTCTAGACTTTGATGTATCCGGAGAACATGTTTGGGCTCCCCCCTCTCGAACCAGATGTCTACGACTGCGATAGCCCTGCTTCCCACAGCACGGAACATGTGCAGACGCCTAATTCTGTCCCAGTCGCCATCCCTGACGATCCGTGGGCGTTCAGTCCCTGCGATCTCGCCATGAATCCTGTGGAGCATCAGCCGCCGAGCTTATCGAATTATTCATCCCTGACCGGCTGGGCAGGTGACGTCTTGTATAACACCTGTCTGCCCAATTACCCAGTGTCGTCCTTTGCTGACCTAAAAACATCTCCCCACACGAGCAATCTGGACTGGTTCCAAACCAGACAGCAACCTTTCATCGTCGGGGTTTGAGTGTCCGCCGTCGTATATCCCATTAAGATGTGTACGTGTGTACGTGATTCCGGGGTGTCGTTTTTTTTTCTCCATGAATCCTTTTTCCCGCTCGATCCTAGTATGCCTGCCTCCCTGATTATGTACCCCCTGTCCAAGTGCATTTTTGTATAGACCGTTTACTCACTCGAGTTTTTTCCATGACTTCATTACCTGCGTGTCTCTTCTATCTTGTGTACGTCTTGTCTCGGCTGATGTGTTTGTGTACTTAATTTGTGTATTTCTTGTTATCGGTTGATCAAACGCTGGTTGGGTAAAAACATCCGCTAAATGCCTTTGACCGATACTCCTTAGGAGCACGTTTTACGTCTAGAGAAGGACGATGCCAGCATCCACCCGCCGGCGTCTACACACGGTTCAGTCGGGGCGTGGCCTTGCGTAAACGCGGTCGAACGCGAATGCAGCCTTGATCCATCTCGGAGCAGTGGCTGGATCGGTCCTTGTCCCGTTTGGCTCTCTGACGACGTAGCAATGCGCTTTGCTCACCACTTTGACTTGTCTCTCCTCTCGCTGTGAGCGTTTGGTCTTCATTCATTTTTAGATTGACTTGGGCTCTCGTCAGGTTGCCTTAATGGGGTCAATGGCGATCACCAACTAGTATGGCCTATATATCTGCGCCACCCTCGTCAAGTTACCAAGAGGCCATCATCAAAACCAGATGTCGTCTGTACTTATTTTCCGTACGGCGGGAGAGAAGACCAGGTCAAAGGGCTTTTTTTTCTCTCTTTTCGATCACCACGGTTGACCACTCCTCGTGGCCTCGGAACGGAGAGGGGCGTTATCTCGTTATTTTTTTATCAAAGGGTATTTCGCCATATCTTCGGCGGTTTCCCCCCTGCACACGTTCCCCGGGTTTTCCTGAAAGTATTCTGGCGCTCATCTAGATTACGTGCTGGTTCGGTTCATTTTTTGCAAAGGGGCGAGTAGAGGGAACAAGGTTCACGAGGACCAAACACACACACAGACACACACCGTCCTGTCGGTTCTGATCCCTTATCAGCAAACTTTCTTTCCCCCAAACTTTTCGTGAACTTTCCACTGTTTCGTTCCAACTTTATTTCTGCCACAGAGTGCCCTCTCTTCTCATTCAGCCTGAGCGTATGCGCTCATTTCTCGCACGGTGCGTCGGACCCAGTACTGAAACCACCCTATTCGAGCCCGGCCAGGATACCGCCAGCACAGGAATGATCTCTGTGAGACGCATGGCCACCCGCGGATGGTCCTTCCGTTTCCTCAGTACACCTCGGAGGCAACTTTGCACATAGACTCTTCGGTCTTACACTTGCTGGCATTGACCGTGGAGGAGAATTCCCTGTGCGAGCGCGGCTCAGCCACTCGAAAATTGGGGTATTCATTGACAGAGGGCGTTTTCTCCGCCTTCTTCCTCCCAGCGAAGCTTCTTGATATGATTCGCGTTATCCCTCCCGCTGGGTTTTTCTTTCTTCAACACCATCCTTAGGGTCTGTGTCACGCCTGGCGTGATTCCCTGAATCAATGGCACCCTCTCTTCGAAAGCCGATGGCCTCGGCGGTCCTTACGGGCACCTCTCCTTGATAATCGACGGTTCTGGCCCCTTGGTCCTTCTGATCCCTTGATCCTCTCTCGTGTACAATGCTGCACCACCGTTCCGTACGGGTTGGACGGCCATCGAACGATTAGTTAACCGAGGTCCTGGCTCTCGTGCGGCGAAAAACTGACTTGGGCCCCTTTTGCCTTCTTCTGAAAGTTTACATTGAATCGATCCCTCTCGCTAGTGGGATAGCGTGGCTTACCGGTAAAATTTGTGGCACTGAACTTCCTAAAAGGTCTTATTGTCTTTCCGCTTCCCCTTCGTTCAATGGGAACAGCTCGCTACTTCTGGTATGTTGGATCTGGATGTCCCGCCCAGACTTATCGCCGGCCGCCCTTGGACGTTCCCCACTTTGGAGTCGATGGTGCGTCTGCCCCAGCCGTGGAAAAATGTTGTTATGGAGATGCTTAGGCCCGTTTCCCCCCCTCTTCGGTTTTGAGTTTTGGCGTCATGGAATCTCGCGTTCCGATAGGCGTGCGTGTGTTAGGTTAGTGGCGTGTCCTTCCCGCGCGTCCTAGCTATATGCATGGCGATTTAATTCCTGTGCGGCGTTCGGAGTGAAGGGTACGATGCTCGGACCGTTGATTATGGCGCTCTCTTGCTGTGTTCTCTTCTTGCCTCGTTGCTGGTTGTATGGAGATCCAGAATATCCACTAATGGCTTTTTCCCACTCACAACTCCCGTCCTGGCTGCTTTTTGATAAGTGCTACGCCACGATGTGTTTCACGTGATGGTCCTATGGCTGTTTCCTTCATCCGCGGGATATCCGGGGCGTCGTGTGGTCAAGGTCCATGCATACAAATACCAGACTGCGTCCGACGAGGAGGTGACTGTCCGTATTCGCAAAATTTGTCTGCGATCCGTGTTTGGGCGCGTGTGGTACGACTGTCCATGTGAAACTAACTCTTTTGCACAATCCGGTTTCCACGCATGGGCCGTGGATTTATTTTTGAAGTGTTGGTGAAAGGCTGCATGCAATACTGTGTACCGATCTGGACTTTCTTCTTTGATGGTCGACGCCCCCCCTCCTACACTGCATGTCGCGTTGCTCCGAGGATCTTCGCGGCGATTGAGCCGTTACGCGAGAGACTTCTACTCGTTGTGGTAACTGGTGCTTTTTTGTTTTCGCTTTCAAAGATGCTTCGGCCTCGACCTCGATGCGCAACCGAGCGGGAAAGGATCTCCCGGATATTGAAATGCTCAGCGATTCTAGTGGAATCACCCTTGGGCTGTGATTCTACGAAAATTTGGGCGGTAGCTCGCGATCCGTGGGGTTTTCACGATTCCCGACTCAAGTTAGTGGCCAGGCTTTGATCTGAGGCTTATCAATTCGGTATCCCATCGGTTCAACGGTCAGGTTCTGCTTCGTTGAAAGAGTCACCTGAGAAACTAGGACACCCTAGTTCGGATGCCGTAGTATCTCACTCCCACCTGATAATCAATGTTGTTCGGGATTCGTAATTCTGCACCAGGGTACATTGTCGATCCAAATCCGTCCAGACAGTAGGAGGGGGGGGGGGGGAGATATTCGATATGAACGTGGAGAGATGGTCGGTGGGAACGCGAAATCGGTTCACGTGTGCCTGATGCCTGCGCAAATTTAATGGGTTAACGGATGCCCCCTAAAGCTGCATCTTGACTCCCATTTCATATAAAGCACATGCGGTTTTCATATGCGTATAGTATACCGGGAGCAGACTGCAAGACGTTCACTGCGCGCGGATATGTGAGAACAATGTCTCCTCAAAGTCATTGACCGGTTCGGCCTATGCATCCGTTTGTAATGAACGGTAAAAAAAAATCGTTGAATTGACGGGTGCTTTCATGGGACGGGGTTTCCCCCCCAGCATATAGTGATACAAACGGTCGCTGGTGCAACGCTCAGGAATCAATGCCCAACGTAATCATGAGCAGGGTTTCATGCACATGGATTGAGTAGGTGGGACAGCCCGCGATTGCTCCCAGGAGCTCCCAGGTCTGTTCCATGGGATCAAGAGGGTCGACACGTGGATTATTTCCAATCGTTTCCTCTGTTGGACTATTGACACCCAAGCACCCACTCATGGGACACCCAGACGTAAACGTGTTCAACTCTGATCGGAAAAGAGCGAGAGGGAAGTGAGGTGCTCGAAAAGTTGTCACCCTGAGATGGTTTTTTTATATGACCATCCCCGGATTTTTGGGTACGAATTCGTGGTGCGCGTTGCCACATAACGAGTGCGCACAAGAGTAACGTGGGATGGGAGAAGCAGAAAAGGACCGTGGGCTGAGGAGGATCCTCGAATAAGACGAAGCAGGATGCATACTCGGTGGGCGTGATCGCACGAGTCACCGTATGTCAGCCGGGGTCGGAACAGGCGTACGGATTGGGTTTTATTGGAGGGAACCACATGCAAAGTGCGGTCGTTGTTGAGACACCGGTCGAGGCGGCGATCAGCGGCATCCGGCATCCTCCCATAACAAGTCGACGCATGAAATGTGGTGGTGGTGGTGTCTGTCGAATGGTATTACCGAACCGTGGCGGCCATTGTTTCTGCTTCAGGGTTACCGGAGAGTCCCCAGTGCTCGCTTCTGCCGAAAATCGCGGGAGATATCGATAAGCTGGGTACCCTCAACGTCGAGTTGTGCTTGTGCTTACCAAGGCGGGCTCGGAATCGGAATTCTTGCAGCACCGATCCTCGCACGCTGCGGGCGTCCACTGATACCATACTCACGACCCACTCCCCCTTCTGACCGGCTAATCTTGTTTAGGTCCTTGGTAATCACGGATTCGAGAGGGCGACGCGGCGTTTCCAGGTGCCGGTGGCTCTAATCCTGGGCGACATGTCTCGGAAGGGCGAAATCAACACCTCAGGCCTGAAACCGCGTCCTGGGCGGAACACCGATTGGTTACCCTGTAACAGAGGCTGTTGGGGCTCCCGGGCACTCGGCAGCTACGATGAGTAAGCCCGTAAGTCGAGGCGGAGGTCAGTGGGGCCTCCAGGCCAGGCACCCTGATCTGCGAAATTCAATCAAGTTTTTGCCAGCTTCGCTGACCTCTCCGCTTTTGCGATGATGGGGGCTGCAGCTCTGCAATTTATTTGCGGGTCCCACTGTAAGGCCACTACAGAGGCCATCGCCAGGCTGTTTGAACATAACAGCGTAGGCGTCTGCTCATGCGGAGACGGAGGAACTGTGTGTGGCAACCCTTGCCGAGTCGCTATTTCGGCCGGGGGTTGCTTTCGGCCGAAAATCGATCAACGTGCGATTGCAAGCCAGTCGGCTACCTCAAGGGACGGTTCCGTTGGCGTGGTCTGTTCGGAATGGAGCCTCCGTCGCGGTCAGTTTGGCTGACTTATTGCGACATGGAGTATATATACCTGCCGAGACCGGCTAAAACAGAGCTCATTCTCCTCCTCCCCGTTTTCCTGGCAGTAGAATGTCTAGCCCTTCAGGTTTCAACACAACGGAAGGGGTCGCCGTGGCCTCCGTTACTACCCTTGCGCTGCCCCGACCCGGGGATGCGGAGAAAGGGTTCCAGACTCGAAGTGAAGCCATCGACTACCCTACTGGGGACACCGAGGCTCAGTCATCTGGAGAAAAGGAGAAGGCCCACGATGATGAAGAATGGTCGGAGAATCCATTGCACCCACGGAACTGGCCATCGACAAAGAAGTGGGCCAACATGGCCATGGTGAGCAGCTCCCCGCCGAGATCCTTCCCGATCTTGTGCAGCATCTCACTTCCGTAATTTTAGGTTTCGTTATACACATTTTTGCCTCCACTCACAGGCTCGATGATGGCGCCGGGACTGCCACAGATCGCTCAACATTTTCACGAGACAAATCCAACGATCATTGCGATGTCACTCAGTATTTTATTGCTCGCTTGGGTCTTTTCTCCCTTGATTATCGCCCCGTTGAGTGAGATGTACGGACGTGAGCGTATATCTCGCCAAGTCCTAACTACGCCCCACGCTGATGTTCCCCCAGGGAGATGGTTGTATCACATCGGCAACCTATTCACCCTTGCCTTCTCGCTTGGATGTGCGTTCGCGCCGACGATGGGAAGCTTCATTGGTTTCCGATTCCTCTGTATGGCTTTATTAAACTCCCTCCGAGATCCCATATATTGACGAATCAACAGGCGGTCTATTCAGCGCCACTCCTCTCGCTCTTGGAGGTGGATCAGTGGCGGACCTGTTTGTGGAGGAAGAAAGGGCAGCTGCTATGGCGATGTGAGCGTTAATGTTGCTGATGCCACGTCCTATTTGCTGAAACACCTTGTCATAGTTATACGCTTGGACCTCTGTTAGGCCCAGTCATTGGGCCAGTCGCTGGAGGGTAAGAGATCTCAGGATTCTTGCCGCGTTCTCGAGCTTAACGGCCGCCCCAGTTTTGTTATGCAGACGATTGGATACAAATATGTGTTCATCAGTACGTGATCTGTTCTGTATTTGCGGTGTGAAGCTAACGCTATCCAAGTCATCGCTTCTCTCAGCGGGCTCCTCGCCGTCCTGTCAATACCATTCATGCATGAGACATACGCACCAGTCATTCGTATGAAATACGACATGGCTTCTGGCGACCCGGAGAAGGTTAGGAACGCTCGCCACCATCTCGGGCCTGGCGTCCAACATGGCCAATGGAGATTCCTGTGGATCAATCTTATGCGGCCAACCATACTTTTAACCCACAGCTTCATCTGTTTCGTCCTGAGCTTGTACACGGCACTCGTATATGGTATTTATTACCTGATGTTTGCCACCTTCAGCGGTACGTATTCTCCCACACTCCACCGTGCCACGTTCCTCATGCAAAACTTCACCAGAACTCTTCACCCGTACTTACGGATTCGGTATTGGAACCTCTGGTCTTGCCTACCTCGGTCTCGGCGTTGGGTTTATCATCGCTTCTGTGTTTAGTGTATGGTTCTCGGATAAGGTCTACGCTTACTATCGAGCTAAAAACAACGGCGTTGGAAAGCCTGAGATGCGAATTCCTGCCGTGATCATCGGGTCTCTATTCATCCCTATTGGCCTCCTGTACGTCCGCCGCTTTGATTTCGGTATCTGGCAGTCGTTTATGACTTTCATAGTTGGTATGGATGGTCTGCTCACGCTAAGATCCATTGGATCATGCCCATTATTGGTACTGGTATCTTCGGTTTCGGCCTTATGACCTGCTAGTAAGGGCACTTCAGCTACCGATTAATGTGCCGATCGCTGACCCGGTCTTTCAGCCTTCCCGTCACTCTATACCTCATCGACTCGTTCACGTACGCCGCCAGCGTCACGTCCGCGACGAACGTGTTCCGAAAGTACGTTCAAGTCTAGCTTTCTCGTCGCGTCTTACCGTTGCTGATCAATCTTCTTCGCAGTCTTTTCGGTTTTGCCTTCCCATTGTTCGGAGCGCAGATGTACAAGGCTCTGGGGATCGGGGGAGGGAACTCCCTGCTGGCTGGTCTCTCCATCATCATCGGCATTCCGTTCCCCATCTGGATTTGGTACAAGGGCGAGGAAATTAGGTCAAGAAACCCCCTCAACCGGTAACGCAGAGTGGGATCACCTTATTATATTTTTACATCGTGGAGTACGCTGAGGGAACATACCACGCATATCACACCCAAGAGTATAATGTCCGTTATGTAAAGGATCCACGAATTAACGTTGTTGAACATGTCAAGTCATTCGCGGGATGCACCATTCACGTTTTTCGTAACTACGGTATTCCGTTCGGCATCGGCATGGTAAGGTTCGCTCCTCCCGACCCCGAACGGCTACGATCGACGGGCCCACGGCGCAAGGTGCTTAGATGTCGATCGTCTCGAAGGCCACTGTGGCTACCGTTGGTCTCGCGTCAAAGCTGTTTCTGAACAGCGGGTATTGCTCATCTGTAAAGGTCAATGGCATACATAACCTTTTGAACGAGCTCAGCCGGAAGGACGGTCCCGGAGTGATTACCGGTGTGTTCGGTTGTTCCTGAAGCTTTTTTTTTTCTCGTCTTACCGGGCGAACCCCAGTGTCGAATCACCTCTCAACGTGAGGCAATTTATATATGTTCCAAACCCTTGACATGCTAGCCTCATACGCTGGTTAGGCTAGACGACCCCGTGATGTGGGGAGTCCTTCCGACCGCGACGTACTTTGACTCGCAGACGACGCGTTGGTCGATGGGCGCGGCGGATATTTGCTTCACCAACCCGTGAGTTTCCCTTCTTTTGGGGACGCATTGTGAGGATTCGAAACTTTATGGAATGATTCAAGTGTGTTCTCTGCGTTCTTTCGGAACGGACAGGTCATCGAGACGTTCCGAGGGAAGGGTATTTGGCAGCCCGCAGTTGACCTGGCTATCGAGAAGGTGAATAACGGCGGATGGGTACGTGTTTTTTTTTCTTTCTTTCTTTGGGTTTAACAATTCCGCCTTCTGACCGAAATTTTCGGAATTGGTCGGATAGGTCCATCTGTTTGGTGAAGGTAAAGTGTGCCAAACTTCGACTTACGATTCACAGAACGGTGTCGCCCGACTGAGACGCTTCAAGTGGGGAGTGTGGGGGCTTTTCCCTCGTCAATCGGTTGGCGGACGCTCATTATTATTATTATTATTTGCTTAGTGGAAGGATCATCATGGAGGCGAATTCACATCCGACGGTCATCCCCGTTTGGCTGACTGGGTTTGACCAGCTGATGCCCGAAGGGAGGAAATTTCCCTTCAACTTCCTACCCCGCGCTGGCGCAGACCTCTCAATCACTTTCGGAGAACCTATTCCCGCAGGGGAGCTCATCGACGCGACAAACTCCAAGAAGTCCTCTGATGATATCATCCGGAGCAAATTGACCGACATCGTCAAGAAACGGGTGGAACTGCTGGGTAGATCTGTCTCGGGACAAACGCTCGGACGGACCCAAGTTCCATAACCCTCGTGGTCCAGATCTGAGGGTGTTATAGCACAGTATTTATTCCCCTAGAGAGTACAACGAAACACATAATTACTCAAAAGTCGATCTGAATCTTAACTTCAGCCAACCGTTTGTCAAGGTGTTGAGTTACGATAGCACGAAAAGTCCGCAAGGTATGAATAGAATCTTTGAAACATCCCCCGCACTTGGCCGCCTCAACCAAAGCTTTGTCCATCAACGACTCTGATTCCAGAATCAGGGCGGTACACGGTCGTTGACGAACAAGGGTTGTAATTTCCTGGTAGAAGGTGTACCACCAACCCACGACCTGTACCTGCTCTTCTCCTAGCTCCAAAGTGGCCCTGGTGCACTTCAGGCAAGACCCAGCGATGGCATCGATAATCTTGGTCCTCCAGGTGAAGTCTTCCCTTGTCCAGGTCAGGTCAGACATTGCATCATTGGCGACCTTGGAGCATTGTCGTTGGTACTCGATGAGTCGGAAGAGGGAACCGGCAGTGATATCCTCCAATGCAGAGAATGGGAGAACCACCGACCCGAGCTCGAAGGAGTAGAGAATCGGACGACGTAGGGACAGATGAGCGGCAGCGGAGGCGACGTCGGTGAGCTTGTTCTTGCACGCGATCATGAAAACTCTAATAGGTTCCTTGCTCGCGCCCAAAATAAGCTTTTTCCGCATGATTGAGATGCACTTTGGCATGTCGTATTTTATCGCAGCCTCGACGACACCTTCAATCTCGTGGACAAGTTTAAGATCGGGATCCTCGTCGGGATAAACGGCCCGAAGGAGGGTGTCGATGGTTTCGCTGGACTCGGTGAATGGGATGATGGGCCCGTTTTCTGCGCCATCCTGTGAGGCATCCACTTGAGGGAGGGAAAACATATCTCTGAAGAACGGGGATGCCAAGGAAAGGATGACCTTATGTACCCGGAACAGGGCCCCGTCTGAAGATTTCAGGACGACATCGCCGTCAGAAGTCTCGTCGAACGGTGGCGATGCGGAGGAAGGGATTGGAGAGGGTGCTTTGGTGCTCGGAAGGGACGAAGTCACTTCAGAACCCTTCCAAAGTAGTTTCGGTCGTCGATTCTTCTTGCCCCGGTTCCGCTTCTTCTCGATGTCCCAGTAGTAAGCCAACAACCTCCAATACGCCCCCGCGGTGATATACTCGATGTCGCGGTGGTACGTTTCCCAGAATGGTTTCCGAACGGCGTATTCAGCTGCGGTCCGGGCGGCGTTTTCCAGGTTATTTCGGCAGGCGATGGCGTAAATTTGGAGCGGGAACTGCTCGGCATATGCGACCAAACGCGTCTCCAGCATTTCGCCTATAACCTGGATGTCGTAGCTGGTGGCAGCGTTTAGAACGTCTCTGATCTGACGGAGGGAGCGTAGCGGGGGTCGGGGTATGGGGTAACAGAGCTGGAGTAACGGCTCGATGGTATCGCTCTTCTCTGGTAGGCGGAGGACCTGCCTGCCATCGGGATCCGAAATTATGCCCATCCTAGTAGTGAGGATTCCGTTCAGCACGGGAGATGCAACGGAAAGTACGGGTGTGTGGACGCAGAAGTCGATTCCATCGCTCGTCCTGATAATTATATCTGCATCCTCCCGGTCGAAAGGGCTCGGAGCGGTGTGTGTGTGGATATCGGTCGTCGCGGCCGATAACTCGAGTGCATCTTCAAGGGTTTCCGAGTCGCTCATGAGTGTGGTAAGTGGAAGAGAGACGGAACATAATACGCGCCGCCTAAGGCCGCTGTAAATGGCGCCTTAACATCAAGATGACGCAGGAAAAGGCAGCCCCACTTGTCTACATCCCATCAACCCGACGGACTACGGTTTTTGCTGTCGACCTTTTGCTGTGCTCTCGTAATTCCGTCCTTGCGCTCTCGTCGAGGTAAGGGTGTCTCGGTTGTTGGTGTTACTTCTGCTCAAAGCTTGCTCTTCTATTGGCATCTTGAACAGTGACATCGTGTAGCCATGAGCCTTCGGCGCAACACTAGACATTTCATCGCGGCTCTCCAAGCCGCAGTGGCCAGGCTGGACAAGTCGCTATCTCCTCAAGACACCCTCCACAAACTCCGCCAATACGAATTCACGCTTTCCGACACGGTCTACATCTTCCATATCATCAATGCCACCTTCTGGCTCACTGTCATGCAAACGCCTGCATTCCCCTACAAGCTCCTGATACCCATCCTGTACACCGTCGCCCTCGTTATACCCTTCACCTCCCAATTTTTCGTACCCGCAACACCCGTTTTTGCGTGGCTGCTCACTTATTACTCGGCACGTTTCGTACCGGAAGGATTGCGTCCTCCGGTCTCCGTGGTCACATTGCCCACTTTGGAATCCGTTCTCTACGGTGCCAACATCTCTGATATCCTCACCCGCTTTACGCATCCGGTCCTTGATATCGTCGCATGGATACCGTACGGTGTCATCCACTTCACCCTCCCGTTCTTTGTCGCGGCCTTCCTGTGGCTATTTCGACCAAAACAAGCACTTCACCTGTTCGGTCGTGCCTTCGGGTATTTGAACATTCTCGGCGTCCTCATCCAAATCATGTTCCCGTGCGCTCCCCCGTGGTATGAAGTTATCCACGGTCTCACCCCTGCGCATTACAACATGCTTGGCTCCCCCGGTGGATTGGGAAGGATCGACGCGATTTTTGGCGGATCAGGATACACGAATGCTTTCTCCCACTCTCCCGTCATCTTTGGAGCATTCCCTTCTCTCCATTCCGGTTGCGCTACGATCGACGCTCTGTTCCTCTCCCATTTCTTCCCGCAAACTACCAAGTTCGTCTGGGCTTACGTCGCAATTCTGTACTGGTCAACGATGTATCTTACTCACCACTACCTTGTCGATGTTGTGGGAGGCGCGTGTCTGGCGGCTGCGACGTTTTATTACTTCCTTCCGGACGACCTTCGAGGGGTCAACGCTACCGCCCCACCCGGTGGTCTTCTCGGGAATGGTTACGGTGGTCGTCGATCCAAGTATGACATATACGACCTGGACGATCCACGCAGGGGTCAGGGCAGGAAGGCGAATGGTATGGCGAACTATGAGGTTTCGGACGACCTCTCTGGTGAGGAGTCGGAAGGGGAGGAAATGGATATCACCTACAGGTCGCCGGTTGTGGCAGATGGCACGGAGAACAGTAGCCCTGGTGAACAAACTTTCAGCAAGCAACAGAAACAGCCCAGGAAGAGTCATAAACATACTGCGAGCATCGCCAGCTTGATAAGGGCAGATGATAGGGTTGAGGATGGATGGAGTCCAATAGGAAGTCCTTTTGCATTCCCTCCGACTCCAAATAGAGGAGGGTGAACTTCATTGATTCATTCATTAATTCCTCACATCCCTGGTTACTGTAGATCTCGACCTGTACTAGTGTCAATGGATGCATGATATTGTGCTCCATGGTCTATCTCCACATCGGCTCAACCCAAGCAAGTCACAGGAGACGAGCCTCGGCTGGTTTGACTTGTAACAGTCGCTCCGGCCGATGGCGTGGGCGTTTTCGGGTTTTGATGTGAAGCAAAGTTTCGACAGATGTTCGGCGAAGGACTTGCCTCGTCGTGGTCTTCACGGTGAGAGGCGAATTATTCTGGGACACATGGATACGGTTGGGTCAGCGTGCATCTGGATTTGACCTGGAGTTGTCCCGGCCCGGTGCAATTTCGGGCCGAACCTAACGCCTCTTTCACTGGTGTTCCCGCAAGAGGGATACCGGCCATCAGTACGAGTCCTTCGGGCGTTACAAATGAAATGAGGAACCCACGACGAACGCGCTCCAGAACTGACGGAAACAACGCATTTCAAGCATGTTGACCACGTGCAAACCAGATGGCGGTGTTCCGGCGACCACTTCGCTGAAGCGCTGGTGGCTTTCGTGGCCGGTCCTCTCGTCGAGTGAGGTCACCCACGTCTGGAGTTGTGGTCGTTGCATCCGCGCTCGAAGACGAGAAATGGCAGCTTAAATCCCCACGATATCTAATTATTCCACCGCTAAGTTTACCACCGATCGGCGCTTTTCTATTCTCGTATCGGGTTCATGTCAATTGTGCACAGCAGTTGAATGCATTACAATGTAGACCCCGGCGTTTCCAACAACGTTGCTGAGGTAACCTCTCTTCACTCCAACACCCATGACCACACACCCTCCCTCTGAAAAATCGCTGGGAAAGAACAGGGAACTGGCTCCTGCACCGATAGAACGCGTCCCGACCAACGGAGACTACTACGGCTTGCCCACCCATGTCCAGCTCAGCGATTCAGAGAACGTCGGACCCAAGCCCGGTGGTTCTTCCACTGCGACGGCCGTCTGGGAACGTTTCAATGGATACGGTCGCAAGCGTGTTGGTTTTTTTGAAAGTGTCAAGGCCGTCGTTCTCTCTTCTTGTACGTTCACCTCTATCGCTCTCGGCTGTTAGAGCTTAGTTCGGGTCCCAGACTTGAACGTGTTGTTGGTATTCCTTCCACTCGCTTGGGTTTCCCGCTTCAGACACTGGGGAGAAAATAAGACTTTTGCATGTGCGTATCATTGTTGGGGTCAAAATCCATCATTCCTTTACTGATCGTGGTTGGGCTCTCTGGATCAGTGTGCTTCCTCTCTATCATTCCTTTGGAGAAACTCTTCGATTGGTGTGGGGACCAAATGGCGCTATACCTCGGGTTGACCCTGGGTGATTTGCTCACAATCACTCTCAACAATGCCGTGGAAGCCACTCTGGCCATCATTCTTCTGTTGAAGTGCGAGTGAGTGAACTGGTCTTGACCCAGTGTTTACCGTCTCATGATTGACTGTAGGCTAAAAATTCTTCAATCTACTATCGTCGGAGTTATTGTCTTGCACCTGTTGCTCATCCCTGGTACCGCCTTCCTTATTGGGGGGTCAACCATTTGGGAACAGCATCTCCACCCGCATTTATCGGAGCTCAATAGCTCACTCTTGACAGTCGGGTGAGTAACCACTACCTTGTACCGCACTTGGACTGACATGGCCACCCAGAGTGATGAGCATTCTGTTGCCAACCGCCCTCTTTTCGTCTCTGAATCACGGCAGCACTTCGGAGCTAGCAACGGACGAGTTGCGTGCTCATTTCCTCCGCTTCAGCAGAGGTACCGCAGTCATTCTCCTTGTCATGTAGGTATCGGTGTTATCATTGGCCTACGTCCGACACTCACCACAACTTTAGCTATATCTGCTCTCGGATCTTCCTACACAACCCTCCTGGCGAGGACAACGTTCTTGAACTCCACCCAGCCGCCCCCGATGCCCTCAAGGAAAAGGAACGCAATCTCGCGGAGGCGGACCCCAAAGCCAACTCATGGGTTTGCCTCGGTGTCATTGTCATTACTATCGGTCTCATGGCCGTCACTGCCGAGTTCCTTGTGGAGAGCCTTGAATCCGTGCGGCAGGATGGAATCATCAAGGAAGAGTGCGTCCGGCGCTACTGACATGAGATTTCACTGATCAATATGTGTTTCAGATGGTTCGGCCTCATACTTTTGCCCCTTGTCAGTTTTGCTGCCGATGGCGCGGTCGCGACAGTATGTAGATCCCCTCCCTCCCACTGGATCTGTCCCACCGACCTTCCTGCTTAGGTCTTCTTCTTGCGAAGTAGTCTGAAATACTATCTGGGCAAGCCTAAGGTTCCTTCAGAACTGGCAAAAGGTCGAGCAATCGATCTGAGTATCCAGTTCTCCCTTTTCTGGATGCCATTCTTCGTCCTTTTGGCTTGGTGGGTTAATAAACCCCTTCACATGCTTTTCGGTATGCATCTCGACTCGCAATGAGATTTCCAGCTAAAACCTCGTCCTCCCCAGATCTTTACGAAGTTGCGGTTCTTGTCGGCAGCGCGTTCCTGGTTAACCACATCACCTCGGATGCCAAGACTAACTGGGTGCGTCCAACTTTCCCTGGCCAAGCCCCTCACATATTAATCGATACACTACCCTTAGGTTGAGGGTCTGATTATGATTGGGTTCTATGTCATCATCGCTTTGTGGACCTGGTTCTACACCGGTCAACCCGAACAGGTGGTGATGCTCGCGTGTAAGTCAACCGTTGCTGAAGCAGTTGCAACTGAGGAAGCTGCAAGGAGCGGTGTCCAAAATCTTGTTGCCCGTATGTTTTAATCCCTCGTTTCCTTGCTTTACACCAAATTTCTTGGACTTTCACGCATGTTCCTGTTTTCTTTGTCATGTTTCTTGAAAGTCGTTCGTCCGTTCCGACTATCCATTCCCCACCGCGTTTTAGAATATTGTTACCCTTGCCGTACATCATCTTCCAGTACCCATAACAGTTGACGCGAAATACCATACGACGTTGGTCACTTGACGAATACGCTTTGAGCTAGAACGGTAGATCGAGACAGCAGGCGGCCCCTCCAACAACCTCACTCTAATACCACCACCATCACCGCCGTGACTGCCATGTCCACCCAGAACACGTTCCCATGGGATAATCTCAAAGCAGAGACCTTGCGCTCCATTGTCCATGATCTTGGTATACCAGTCGCGCGGTCCCTTCGCAAGAGGGAGGGGATGATCAAAGTGTTGATCTCCGTGACGGAAAACGGGTGTGAGTCTGTCTCGTCAAACCATGTCTTGAAAATTCTGCGTGTCTGGTCGATTCGGAGCATTTACTTATGCTGGGCGTGAGTAGTGGAGAAAACTATCGAAGAGTACCAGGAGATTGCCAACAAGGAACAGGCTGAGGAAAAAGTCGTGGGGGAGAGCAAGCCCAGGGTGGGCAGGACCTCCCGGAGCAGCGGCACCGGGGCTGTGAGGTCGACAAGGAACGGCGGCCGCAATACTGGAACGTTCGAGGGGGTTGTTTTACCCTCTGGTAGCACGAGAACCAGGCGACCTTCCGCGAAAGCCAGGCCATCACAGTGAGGTGAGTGGTCCTTCGAATTTGTGGCGGAACCGTGGGCGGCTGATCGTCGTTCCGTTGCAGTTTATGATTGTGCGACGAGCGCGGGTGCAACATTCCGCATGTTTGTATTCTGAACCGACAGTAGTTCCACTGGTCATCCGATCTGCGAATATCCTATTTCCGACCCTGTAAACCCTTCTTGCAATCGCACCAATCTCTCCAGCATTTCTCTTGGACGCCCCTCCTGAAGCGTATTGTTGAACCTGTCCTCTTTCATCCAGTCCAGCCCGTGTTGAAGAATGTTACGAGCTCTGGTCGACCCTCCTGAGGTTTCGCCCATGCATGCGTGTAGCGTCGCCCTTTTCGCTCTTGGGTCGTACGTCGCGCAATGGAGGATGTTCGAATTGTAGAAGACAGTTTCGCCAGCTGACCGAATTTTGCGTCAGTTAGGTTCTAGAGGGGGATGTGGGACGCACGCTCCAGAATAACCTGGATGGATCCTGGCATGTCCAGAGGATTTTCGGGGGGCTCAGAAGTCGATGATAGAGCCCGTTGGGCGTTGTCTCTTGGATGCTGGTGTGATCCAGGGACGACATACAGGCATGAATCCTTATATAGGACACTGCAAACGCTTAGCTGTAATCAGCCTGATGCTGTTGGTGATACCTACGTATTCCATTGGATCTGTGTCGCTATGAGACAGACACCCCATGGAGAGGGCGGAATCGTACTTACACCATGGTGCCAGATGGAGAGGGCCTGTCGTTCCTCATCCTCAGAAGCTGTCTCTCGTACATCGTCTCGGTGCCACCGCAAGGCGAATTCGTGGGATTCGGGGTTTATCAACAGATTGAACAATTCTGGAGCGGCGGTAGTCAAACTCAGAAAGCATCCCCAGCTGGTTTCCCAACACACCCATTTGTAGTTTGTCCTCGTCGCAGTCGAGCAGCCTACAGATCGTCTGAACCAGAGGTCCCGAAGTATACCATTCTGCAAAAATAGGTTCTCCGAGGTCTGGGTGCATGAGGTGTTGGACGCCCCATGAATCTGGGTTGGCATTATCGAACGGAGGGAACTGTTTCCCAACCGTCCTTCGGTGCGGCCACTCCCCTGACCTAGTCCTCGCGATGGCACGTTCGGTGGCCTCTAGTACCGGTTTGTCGAGCTCTGTGGGGATCAAGCTGGGGACAATGACATATCCTTGCTTGTCGTAGAGGGATTTGATGATGTCGGCAATCATGGAAACTCAAACGGATCTTATTCCTAACGCCCACCACATCTTGATACCGCCCCCACTCTGCGATGCCGCACGACTTTGACAATTCGCCTACCGCAGACATTATCCTGCGGTCTAGTGGTCCCAAAGTTGTCGAGTTCAGGGCACATAGAGCGATCCTATCGATCGCGTCTCCGGTTTTTGAGACCATGTTCTCGTTACCACAGCCGGGAGCGGAGAAGTCTCTCCCGGTCTGTGATTTATCCGAGGATGCGAATACCCTTGAGGCATTGCTGAGGCTCATATACCCCGTCGAAGAGTAAGTCGTTCCTGCCAAACGGCCATCTCACGAAATAACAAGTCGATGGTCTTGCAGCCCGAACTTGAAATCTCTCGATGAACTGGCACCGGTGATGGATGCTGCGATGAAATACGACATTGCGGTCGCCCTATCTCGACTACGTGGGATGCTCGTCCAGCCGGACCTCCTCGAAAAATCCCCATTACAGGCGTATGCTATTGCCACGCGTTGGGGATTTGAGGAGGAAATGAAGACCGCTTCTAGTTATACCCTTGGACTAGACATCATCAACTCTCCATCTGCTGATACCTTGAATGGTATATCCACCGCTCACTACAGGCGCCTCCTGAT
>Ga0307517_10002510_pt1 | contig 29343 bp, 28 predicted proteins | sample 23_EM_MG_FD_194515 | JGI IMG/M metagenome (GOLD analysis project Ga0307517, IMG submission 194515) | Populus trichocarpa ectomycorrhiza microbial communities from riparian zone in the Pacific Northwest, United States - 23_EM | ecosystem: Host-associated > Plants > Roots > Unclassified | place... | reverse complement strand
GTTACTGGACATCCTGAGCGGAACCGAACTGAACCCCGGGCAGCGGGAAACAGGTAGGCAATAACCCCTATGCCCCCGGCCGATGGTCTAATTCCCCATCAGTTCAAACGGCCAAGGAATCATGCGAGCTCTTATTGAAGGTGACTAACGTCGACTCTGAAAAAGCGCATGGGGGTGTCTTATGGTTACGCATTCAGATTATCGACTCCATTTTAGACTACAGTAAGCTTGAGGCGTCGGGTGAGCTCATTTCTCCACATTGCGAACGTGAGGTTTATGCACACCCTCAGCTGTAAAACTGGACTCGTCTGCGTTTTCCATCGAGAATATAGTAGCGGTATGCTGAAAATTTTCACTCCAGTGTTTCGTTGATTGTATAACACCCGCGCAGGACTGCCTGGAGCTACTCCTTCCGTTAGCGGCTGAACGCATGGATCTATCTTATTATATACACCCCAATGTTCCTGCATGTAAGTGACAATCAATTTCCCTACGCACAGTGCTGACCGTTCCACTGTAAGGGATTCACTCCGATTATGCCCGTATTCGCCAAGGTAAGCAAATGGGGAGTTTCGTCTTATTTCAGAATCTAATACTCATTTTCTTAGTCCTGATGAACCTGATCGGCGTAAGTCACGACTAGGGCCCGGGGACGGTGGATATTGATGTTCATCTCTCATTAGAACGCAGTCAAGTTCACTGATCAAGGTTCTGTGAAGTGTACGGTGTCCGTGGATCCAAATAGATCAACTCCTGACCCGGAAATGGTTTCGATAAAGTTCATCGTACAGTGCGTTATTGTCTCTATCACAGGAGCGGCTGGCTATAAGACTACTTCTAGGGACACCGGCATTGGACTATCGAAGAGCCACTGTGCATCGCTATTTGTTCCCTTCCAGCAAGCCGACAATTCCACGACTCGCCGGTTTGGCGGGACTGGCTTAGGTCTCTCAATATCGCGCGAACTCGCCAAACTGCTTGGGGGTGGAATTGGTGTGACATCCGAGCTCGGACGTGGATCCACTTTCTGGTTTACGTTTCCCGTAAGTGTGTACCGTGGTCCGGAGGCGAACAAGGTTGGGTTTTCTTGGACCCAGGTCAGGAATATGCTGACGGAGTAACAGAACATGGAAGACCTTGGGTTCCTTCGGGCACAGCTCACACATCCCCGCCCTGTGCAAATTCTCTTATGCTCTGCTTCAGATACCACCTTAAGACTCTTGGAGACGATGTTCACTGGACTCAGAGTGACACCAACTCGTACCCAAGCAGAAGCGCAAAGGTGGCTTGAGCAGTTTGCAAGGAACACCGACCGAGTCGATTTTGTCATCCTGGACACTCAATCTGGAGATCTTGCGGATGATCTTGCCACTGTGGTCGATATACTCGGCTTCCCTTCCGTTGTCGGCACCAAGATCATCCATATCTACACTCCCACTAAGGGGAACTCCTCTGGTACTTCTGGGAGAGACGGTTCACAGAAGGTCCTCCGTGTAACAAAGCCCCCTCGAACACTCAAAATGTTGCAGACACTGGTGCAACTGAGAAACCCGTCACCCCAGGTGATCGCGCCCGTGCCTGAGAAGGTTGTAGTGGACAAGTCTGTTGAAGACTTTAACAACAAACGGAGTATTGCAGGGATGAAAATTTTGATCGCGGAAGGTAAAGACCTTGTGGACATTCAGCCGCAGGTGGACTCACCCCTCACCCCTGCTTGTTCAGATAATCCGATCGCGCGCAAGCTGCTGAAGGCGCAGTTGGAACGAGCAAAGCTTCAGGTGGAAGCCACGACAAACGGCGAAGAAGCCATCGCGGCTTGGGAGAAGCATGGACCCGGTCATTTCCAAGCGGCCATGTTTGACCACCGTATGTTTGACGGTCCTCCGACCTGTTTGCTTTTGTCCAAGGCTCACTCAACCTCTCAGATATGCCTGTGTGCGATGGTGTCCAAGCTGCCAGGCGGATACGAGCGCTCGAGGCGGAACGAGGATACGATCCCATTCTACCAAGTAAGCCCGCTACTTCTCAAGTTCTCGTGACGTTCATCCTCACGCCCTCTGTTTTTCAAGTTATCGCACTGAGCGCGGACTGTCAAGAGTCCACGAAGCAGCTGTGTTTGAATTCTGGAATGGACGCCTTCCTTTCGAAGCCTGCGAATAAGACACAACTTTTCAGCATGCTCCAACGACTTGTGCCTCCAACTCCAACGGAGACAGACATCTCACCCGGGATGCAGACCTCCCCTTGATCAAACGGCCCATCACCAGTTCAACGTACTTTCCCAGTGGACATGATATTTTTATCCCCTTTCCTCTTGACACGCGGTTTCTGTCGTTCTCTTGTATATACACGTCTGTATAGTGTATCCTACACATCACTGTCACAACCCCAGCATACACGCATTTGTTTCTTGACATCTCTATAGGTCCACCGATCTACCAAGTAGTTCACCATATCCCCTCGCATATATACACGCATACGCTACCTTCCTTGTATCATCGAACTTCGTTCTTGAGCCCCTAGCTTATGCAAGGACCTTAATCCACGTTCGTATTTGGCAGCCGGTTACACAAGCATTCCAGAAGGGCAGGAACGAAGGAGATCGAGTGCAGTAGATACAAGAACTGTTATTGCTATTTCAAAGTGGAGGAAACTGGGACCAGGCCCCCAACTTTGAGGGTTCAACACTCCAAACAGGGAGAAGGGTCAGTTAGGACACACCCTCGTGCAGGATGAATCGACCTACTACTTGTTAAACCCGTCGACTCTTGAATACAGAAGGTTGGATATTGTCCACCTGGCGGGCATGACTCATGGGTGACCATCCTGTAAATTCATCGGTAACCCATCTGCAGTGTCCGCACTCAGGTGGAGGTGACGCGGGCCGAGGACCTTCTTCGACGAGGTAATCACCCGAGTTATCATCACCAGTATGAACCTGACGAGACCCAAACCTCTCACCCAGCTCTACGTCGATCTAGAGAGCTGCGTTTATGCGACGACGAACATAGAAACTGCAACATCCTCCGAAGAAGCCGTCAGGTTGTTTAGTTTATGGATACCAGACGACGCATACCAGACCCGAGCCGAAGTGGTCCGCAAAAAGGGTGTGGAAGGCGTAGCAGAGGGTTAGACAAACACGGATGCTAGGCAAAGTCAGACGCAGTGTACCGCATTCCTTACTCGCCCCCGCGATTCATTGAGGGAAGAGTTCCCATGTCTGGTTCGTCGCCGTGGACCACTCAAATGTCGGTACCCCACGCTCTCTTGGCTACGCCCGTATACCCTTTCTATGAGGGGATGAACCTCAGCTGAAATCCCCAGCGTCAGGATACACAAACAATGTGTTCACCAGCTTACGTCGTGCGGATCGGTCGGGACCACCCTCGGTACATTGGCCGTTACTTCGACGAGCCACACGTTCGAAAATTACAAACGACCTACAACACGGAGGAGCGAAACAGACAGAAGGCAGAAGACGGGGAATTAGACAACACAGGACACAAATCAACGAGCGGTGGAACAACAAAACAAAGAGGAATAGGTAGTTACAGCGGGTCAGCCAGTACAGCAGAGGATGTTCTCGGGAAAAAGGGAGAAGAGAATAGTGTTGATAGCGAGGAGTACGATGGCCGAGGATGGGGTCCCCGTCCAGATGCGGGGTCGGTTGTTCACAGAAGTAAGCGTCGAGTGAGTGTGCGGGTGTACCACACGCTAAGGGCGGAAGGTTAACACAAAGGGGGGGTACCATCGTTTCCACGAGCTCACCACAGAAATTCAGCCACCAGAGGTAACGGGATTTTGTATTTCCTCTTCGATATTTTGGAGGAGAGCCCTGCAGGACTCTAGGCCTCCCGCAGCCCCGAGCTTCTCATAAACATCGACAGCGCGCAAAGCCTCAGACTTTGCCTCCTCGAGCCTGCATTGTCTACGCCAAACCTCGGCCTGCAGCTGCATCGCACGACCCAGAAGGTATGGGTCGTTGACCACATATGACTTGGCGCGTTCAATGGCCGCCTGTGCATCGTCAAACCTGTCCTCGTCCAAAAATAACTCCACCAGCTCATAATGAATCCCAAATAGGTGATGGTTCCAATTGAAATAAGACGCGATCCCGAGGGCTTTCTCGAAGCGATTGATGGCCTTCTCCGTCTCGCCCCTGGAGCGACATATGTTGCCAAGGCGACGGTAACAACTGCAGAGTGTATATTGGTCGCCCTCAACCGAGAGATTGATTGCGCGTGATGCGGCTTCTTCTGCAGCGTCGAGCTGCCCGTCACTGTACAACAGAGAGGCGAGCTCCCGCAGAGACTCCGCTTGTCCGAATTTGTTGTCGAGTTGTTCGTAAATCCCCAATGCTTCTTTCGCCTGCGGGATCCCTTCCCCGTGAAGGCCGAGCAGCCAGTTTGCAGCGGATAGAAGCCCCAACGTTTCGGCGACCCAAGAGTCGTCCCCCCGTTCTCTCCACAGCTTCAAAGCAAGGGTAATGGTCCGCTTTTCCTCCACATGATTTCCGATTGATTGAAACAACCGTGAGAGCTCCACCAAGCATTCTGGCTTGTCGGGGTGGTCATCCGGGAGTCCTTCGATCTTCGGCCCCAGTACAACCAGCCGCGGTTTGTGCCAGTGAAGGTGCCCCATGAAACCGACACAGGCATTCCAGACGCCAGCCGAGCTTGCATCAATGGATGTGAAGACGTCGAGCAAGTGCTCAACATTCACATCCTCTGACCTGATCCATCGCGCTTCGTTGAAACCGGGCTGGTCGGGATAGGGGAAATCCGATAATCGACGGAAGTAGTGGTCCTTGGTTGTGCGGAGGAGTGGGGATGATAGTGGTTCTTTGGGAGAAAAATAGTCACGGAGCGGTGCCAGCATCGTGATGAACCCATTATTTCGATATGTCAGGGAAAGGGTGCAGAATTTGTCGAAAGCATTTGCCCTGTCGGAGATGGCAGGAAACAGCCAATCAAGATTGCTCTCGTCGACGCCTTGAGGGAAGAAGGCGATGACACCGAGGAGGTCGCGGGCGTTGGGGCCGAGTTTGTGGAACGTCGGTGAAGCGAGCGAAAGTTCGATCGTTGCTGCCAGGCTCTCGTTGTAGTCTGTCCGAAGTGCCTGCGTCCGGTGTGTGCCCCACTCCCTGGCCAGTCGATCGTAATCCCACATGTTGTGAGATGCGACGGTAGCGAGTAGAGTGATCGAGAGGGCGTGGAAGTCCAATCGCTTGACGAGGTCGTCAACGATAGCAGACTGTCCGCCATGATTGTAGATGCCATAGAAGATGTTGCACGCCGATTCCATCGACAATGTCGGGATTGTCGGACGCTCGCAGTGCCGAGGGACATTGGAGACCCGAGAGGTGATGCACAGACATATGGTCTCGAACCGACTCAACTCTTCCACTATGTCGTAGATCGCTCGAGCGTCCATTCCGTGTGGGTCGAGGATGGATTCGGCATTGTCGAGGAACAGGATCATCTCCCTTGTGGATAGGAATGGCCGTAGGGGGGTCAGGTCCTCAGGGTTTTCAACACCCGCACCGATGACCTTGGAGAGTCGGCTGAGGAAATGAGCACGCGATGCTGGAAACTGATCACAACGGATAAATCGGCGGTTATCGCCAAATCGATTCTTGATGCGACCGTGGTGGAGCGTGGTCAATGCGATCGACGTCTTGCCGATCCCTCCGGCACCGATGAGAGCGATGGGTGCCAGGTTTTCTGCGAGGCCGACGATCGTCTCAATCAGCTCGTCGCGTCCGAAACACGTCCTTGGCGGCGGGGGAGGAAATTCTCCGGGTGTGCTAGATATAAATGTAAGGTGTTGGATTCGTGTGGTAGTCGAAACCTCTAACCTGGATTTGTCCTACGCAACTGTAAGTATTCTCCTGTTTATGGATTGAGCGTGACCCGGACTTACTGAGCGAACATGACCACCAATCTCTTCCCGGATCTTCGACACATCATGGCGAATGTCGGAAACGGCCACATGGGTGTTTACGACCAATTCGGTCTGAGTGGGAATGGTCAGCGATAACCAAGCAACTTGAAGAGCGGTTGAACGTACGTTGAAGACAAGAAGAATCCTGTTGAGCTCCACCTTCCAACTGGCAATTGCTTCCTTATCGCTCTTCGCATGGAACAGTCGATAACCTGCATTCCGCCCGCTCCGCTTGATGACCTTCCGTTGGATCTCTGCCGTAGTCCTACAATCAAAAACGTCGTCGGTGAGCTATCCAAATCTGCATTTCTGGTTCAACCCACGTCGTCAACTGACTTATCGCCTCGCACACGGGCCGACTGATGCCACCCAAACTCTTCCCCTCTAGCCCCCGGTCAAGCGCTCGACAGATGTCTGCGCAGGATAACCCGAGCTCGACGTATTCCTGCTCGTTGGTCATCGAGTCCTGGATAGGCGTGAGCCGGAAGCTCATCGTCACAGAATCGGGGTAAGCGTACCCTGACCATCGTCAAAAGGGCACTGACGGAGCCGAATGCGGCCTTTGCTGGTGTGATATCAGAGACCTCCTTCGCGAGGTTCAGGATCTCGATGGCCACATTCAACGAGGAGAGCGCGCCACCCTGCTCTTTCTGTCGCTGGGACTTTGGATCCATGATCAAAGCTCGAGGTAGATGCGAGGGAAGGGTACTGCGCATAGGCTGGGAGGGAGAACCCGGGCCCTAATAGAGACGAGCACGCCTCGTTTAAGCAGGTTCGTCTGATGGAGATACAGTAATCGTACTCGCGGCCGACACGTTCGAAGCTGCAATTCGTTTACCCACTGCACCTCCCATCGGAGCCCCCGGAAGAACCACTTAACTGACCACTACTCCGAGGTTCCTCAACCATGCCCTGCCCCCAGACACCCCTCGCCCGGTTCGTTTCCTGAAGCGTCTCGTCTTCAACACCAGAGGGAGCAGAGGACCGGAAGCGGACGAGGGATACCAGTAAGATAGTTCGGGTTCATCGGGGCGAAGTCGGGATGGCGGATTTCAACGGTGAGTCTGGCGGCAAGTCTGCTTCAGACAATTCATTCTCAGGCTAAACCCCGTAGCACTGACCGCGCTTCTCAACTCAAACGTGGTCATTCCTGGTTGTCCCACGCGGCTCTTCATTCGTCCACCATTCACCATGAGGGCTCGTGGACCACTTGCCACAGTAGTTTCATCTGCTTGTCCGCCGCCCAAGCGTAAGAGTTGTGTCATATAAGCCGACTGCAAGTGCCGATGACCTCGTTGAACCTGGCAGCAGCTATTGGAGTTCGGTACCGGTTTCCCAACAATATTCTCCGTCGAATACCGACTACCCTTCATCATCCAATCTCTCACAATGCACATATAAGTGGATTGTAGTATTTGCAATGAATATGATCACTCCTTCCTCCTACCTGCCGGAACTGGCCGTCGGATCCCGGTGCCATTCACCACCACCCCCTCCGGATTTGCCGTTCCCTATGACGTACGATAAGTGGTCTTCAGGGTATCGAAGGAGCGAACAGGAGGAATGAGCCATTTTAACCATGATACCCCGCGACCGCGCTGGCTAGGCGGCGATGACGCAGCCGATATTTGGGATGTCCGCATCTGTGATTTGGGGGCAGAAACAACGAAGCAACGTGGTTCGCGAGGGCGCTGGGCATCCTCCCTATGATCTTGAAATTCTTGGCCAACGACCCGCGTCCGGCTGCGGGAGCCTTGGAGTGTGCATATCTTGTGTCAATTACCACGTCACGGAACGTTTGCGTGAGCTCCCCGACATATGAAACATTGACAAAAGACACTGGTTTCTGTGCGTCCTCTGGAACGGTGTCGCAAAACACTCCTGTCTCGCCAGCTCCAGTTCGGAGAGAGACCAAACCTCCGCGGAAACGTCTTAAGTCGGGATCCAATACACGCCCCATTGCAGTGCTACAGCTTCAGCGCGCTAGCATGAGCGCGGCGGAGATGTAGAACCTTCGGGATAAACAGCTTCCAAAATATTCCGGGGACCGCCCTAAGTACATTGGCCGTTACTTCGACGAGCCAGAGGTTCGAAAATTACAAACGACCTACAACGCAGAGCGAAACAGTCAGAGGACAGAACACGGGAATTAGACAACATAGGACACAAATCAACATCAACGAGCAGTGGAACAACAAAACAAAGAATAATGGGTAGTTACAGCGGGTCAGCCAGTACAGCAGAGGATGCTCTCGGGAAAAGGGGAGAAGGGAGTCGTGGTGATAACGAGGAGTACGATGACCGAGGATAGGGTATCCGTCTGGATGCAGGGTCGGCTGTTCGCAAAAGTAAGCGTCAAGTGAGTGTGCGGGTGTACCACGCGCTGAGGGCAGAAGGTTAATACAAATGGGGCGTACCATCGTTTTCATGAGCTCACCACTGGAATTCAGCCACCAGAGGTAACTGGCTTCTTCATTTTCTTTTCGATATCCTGGAGGAGAGCTCTGCAAAACTCTAGGTCTCTCGCAGCCCCGAGCTTCTCATAAACATCGGCAGCGCGCAAAGCCTCAGCCTTTGCCTCTTCGAACCTGTATTGTCTATACCAAAACCGGGCCTGCAGCTCTATCGCGCAACCGAGACGATTTGGACTGTTGATCGCATGCGACTTGGCGCGGTCAATGGCTGCCTGTACATCGTCAAACCTGTCCTCGTCTAAAAATAGCTCCGCCAGATCATAATGAATCCAAAATAGGAGACCGTCCCAACTGAAAGAAGATGCGATCCCGAGTGCTTTCTCAAGGTGATTGATGGCCTTCTCCGTCTCGCCCTTGGAGCGACATATCTCGCCGAGGAGACGGTAACAGCTGCAGAGTGTAAATGGTTCGCCTTCGGTTGACGTTGAGAGATCGATCAATCGTGACGCGGCTTCTTCTGCAGCGTCGAGCTGCCCGTCATCGTGCAACAGAGAAGCGAGCTCCCGCAGAGCCTTTGTTTGTCCTGATTTGTTGTCAAGTTGTTCGTAAATCCCCAATGCTTCTTTCGCCTGCGCGATCCCTTCCCCGTGAAGGCCGAGCATCCGGTTTGCACTGGATAGAAACCTCAACGTTTCGGCGACCTGAAAGTAGTCCCCCTGTTCTCTCCACAGCTTCAAAGCAAGGGTGAGGGCCCGTTTTTCCTCCACATGATTTCCGATTGATCTAAACAACCGTGAGAGCCCGAACAAGCATTCCGGCTTGGAGGGGTGGTGGTCCGGGAGTCCTTCGATCTTTGGCCCCAGTACAACCAACCGCGGTTTGTGCCAATAGAGGTGTTCCATGAAATTGGCACACACATTCCAGACATCGGCCGAGCTTGCATCGATGGATGTGAAGACATCAAGCAGGTGCTCAACATTCACATCCTCTGACGTGATCCACCGTGCTTCGTTGAAACCGGGCCGGCTGGGACCAATGGCAACCGATAATTGATGGAAGTAATGTTCCTTGGTCATGCGGAGGAGCGGAGATGATAGTGGTTCTTTGGGGGAAAAATAGTCACGGAGCGGTGCCAGCATCGTGACGAATCCGTTATTTCGATACGTCAGGGAAAGAGTGCAGAATTTGTCAAAAGCATTTGCCCTGTCGGAGATGGCAGGAAACAGCCAATCAAGATTGTTCTCGTCGACGCCTTGAGGGAAGAAGGCGATGACACCGAGGAGGTCGCGGGCGTTGGGGCCGAGGTTGTGGAACGTCGGCGAGGCGAGTGAAAGTTCGATCGTTGCTCCCAGGCTCTCGTTATAGTCTGTCCGAAGCGCTTGCGTGCGGTGTGTGTCCCACTCCCTAGCCAGTCGACTGTAATCCCACATGTTGTGAAATGCGACAGTAGCTAGTAGAGTGATTGAGAGGGCATGGAAGTCCAATCGCTTGACAAAGTCGTCGACAATTGCAGACCGTCCGCCATGATTGTAGATGCCATAGAAGATGTTGCATGCCGATTCCATTGACAGTGTCGGGATTGTTGGACGCTCGCAGTGACGGGGGACATTGGAGACCCGGGAGGTGATGCACAGACATATGGTTTCGAATCGACTCAACTCTTCTACCACGTCGTAGATCTCTCGAGCGTCCATTCCGTGTGGGTCGAGGATGGATTCGGCATTGTCGAGGAACAGAATCATCTCCCTCGCGGATAGGAATGGTCGCAGGGGGGTCAGGTCCTCAGGGTTCTCGACACCTGCGCCGACGACCTTGGAGAGTCGGTTGAGGAAATGAACACGCGACGCAGGAAACTGGTCACAACGGATAAATCGGCGGTTATCTCCAAATCGATTCTTGATGCGACCGTGGTGGAGGGTGGTCAATGCGATCGACGTCTTGCCGATCCCTCCGGCACCGATGAGAGCGATGGGCGTCAGGTTTTCTGCGAGACCGACGATCGTCTCAATCAGCTCGTCGCGTCCGAGACATGTCCTTGGTGGCGGCGGAGGAAATTCTCCGGGTGTGCTAGATATAGATGTAAGGTGTTGAATTCGTGTGGCAGTCGAAACCACTGACCTGGACTGGTCCTACGCAGTTGTAAGTATTCTCCAGTTGACGGATTGAGCGTAACTCGGACTTACTGAGCGACCAGGACCTCCAATCTCCTCCCTGATCTTCGACACATCGTCGCGAATGTCGGAAACGACCGCATGGGTTTCAGAGACGGTCGCATGGATATCAGAGACGGCGACATGAGTGCCCATGATCAACTCGGTCTGAAATGGGGCGGTAAGCAATTACTCGAGGGGGGGGGGGGGGGACCGACGGAACCCACATTAAAAATGTGAAGGATCCTGTTGAGGACCAACTTCCAAGCGGCGATCGTCCCTTTATCCTTATTCACGTGGAGAAGTCGAGAGGCTCCTCTCCGTTTGCCCAGTTTGACGATCTTCCGTTGGATATCCGCCACAGTGCTGCGTCCCAAAACATCGTATGAGTTGTACAATTATGCGTTTTGGTTTCACTAACGTCGTCAACTCTCCGACCGCCTCGCGCACGGACTGGCTAAGATTATCCAGCCGTCTCCCATCCATGGCCCGATCCAGGGTAGTGCATACGTTGGCACACGCCAGCCCGAGTTCAACATATTCTGCTTGGTTCATCACCGAGTCCTGTACAAGTGTGAGTCTGGAATTCGCCAAGGTAGATGGGAAGGGACCGCACCCTGATCGTGACGAGGATGGCACTGGCAGAACCCAACACGGTCTTGACTGGGGGAACGTCCGAGACCTCCTCCGCAAGGTTCAGGACCTCGACGGTCATGTTCAGCGAGGACAGTGGATTGTTTCGACGTTCTGGTTGTCGGGAGCTCGTAGCCATAGTCGAAACTCGAGGTGGACGTGAGGGAAAGGTGTGGTATTTGGGCTGTGAGGGAAGAACCCGAATCGATGGGCAGCCATTTTGTATCCGGAGTTGGGCTGCATGCGATCGATCAATTACCCAGACTCTTCCCCCACCCTACCTCTCGTTTAGGTTTCCCAGAAGAAACGTCCATCTCATCGACCGCCGTTTTGGCGTTCCTCAGTCACGTCCCATCTTAAACTCACCCCGCCCGTTGCGCTACTTGAGGTACATCGAAACAGTAGCCCGTTTCTCACCCAAAATATTCACCAGGTATGTTGTTTAAGACATCAGGAGAGTGCTATCACAACTCACGCAGTGGTCATTCGGGTATGGCTGTAGTGGGGAAGAGAAGTCTCAAATGGGGTCCTCAGTTATCCAACAGCATTCCCTCCCGGATACCATCTGTCTCCACCACCCAACTTCTTCCGACGGGCAGACAACTAGATGGCAGCATTCGCGATGAACGCCACCCCCTCTCTTCGTCCCTTCTCTCCCGTCCCAAACCCGCTGTCATACCCGCGCGCCTCTTCACCATCGGATACTGCCACGCCACCATCCTCTCAACCCCACGGTACCCCTCCCTCGGCGAGTTACACCTTTGTGGACTCTCTTGCAGCCCCTCCCATCCCGTAGCTTGTGGCTTATTGCAAGTGGCCTTCGGGTATACCCTCATCAGAAAAAAGTAGTGTGGTCTGGTCGGTACTGGCCGACACCGAAAAGTGCCGAAATGCACAACGGCCCTTGGCATTCCCTGACACCGAATCATCACCCGCCGGCACTGGCCTGTGCTGGTCAACATTGATATAATTGACGTTCCCGCGTCAGCACCCAACGACGGCCTCATATTTTCCTGATGCCCTCCCCGCCTATGTGAAGCTAGGGCTCGAAGCTAAAGCCTGGCATATCGGATTGTCCTGGATCGGTACACCCAAGATTCGTGTCGGATTTGACGAGTAGGTCGGTGGCGCTACCGATTCTGATAGTCGTCGTCGTTGTCGTGACCAAAGACCCTGACTATTCCAGGATCCAAGGGACGGGCTGCCTACCGCAGTGTGTCTAGTGGTACGAGAGCTGGTGTTGGTCGCGTTGTGTTCTCGCCTGGCTCGACGTTGGGTGGGCATCATCGCATCGTTGCTCAGATGTTATTTCCTAGTACTGCATCCCCGACGAGCTGTCCGTGATGGGGTGACTCGACTTCTCAGACAGTAGAGTAGACTTGCGGCAGAACCGAATGCTCTTTACAAAACAACATGTGCTTATTGTAGTTTCGTCAAGATAGGACACCTGGTTCCAGTATCCCGACTCTCATGGCATTCACTTCAGTGCCGGTACGAAATCTTCTGTTACTCTGGGAGGGTTTGTCATCAGGCAGCGACGGTTGGGCAGGTTCCCATTTGCGGTACGGGGAGTGTTCGTGTGACAACCAACGGACTTCTCGTTCAAGGTGTGGCTCGATCGGAGTTTACTCTATTTCTTCCGGCTGTGAGCCGATCGCTTCTCTCCGTTCGTGGTGCCGCGACAAGTGTTTGACTGATCCCGACATCCCTCAGTTCATCATGCATCAGTGGTGGTGAGGAGATTATCAGGAGAACAACTCCTCAGTGTAACCGCGAGCGGAGATAAAAACACAGAAAGCAAGTATAGGTGGGCTAGTTTGGGAAAGGTATCGACAGGAGCCTTTACCTACACCTTGGTGGCCTTGAGTGCGTCTTCGCGACTTTGACGAGCAGTTGCGAGAGCTCTCTTCTGTGTGTCAATCATTCGTAGATTCTCCCTCGCTCCCGCCTGTACAGATTGGAATAGAAGTGCATTTGTGATGCTGATAGTTGCTTGTTGACACAACGGGTGGATCATCGTGACGTTACGTGCTTTGGGGTTTCCGGACAACATCCGCAACCATTCTAGAAAAGATACGAAAATTGCGGTCTCGCCAGCTCCGGTCGGAAGAGAGACTCCGATCTTTGTGGAACCGCGCCCTCGAGCCGCCCAGGCAGGATTCAAGACGTACCCCCCGGCTGGACTGCAGCTTCAGCGCGCCGGTGTGACCACGGCGGAGATGTAGAACCTTTGGGATGAGTAGCCTCCGTCGCACTCGATGTGGTTCGGGTCAAGGGACACAACGGCTGTGGTGACGGCTACGGTAGTTCCGAACTGCCTAACGCGAGACGACGCTGTGCTCATTCATGCTGAATTCTCCCCGCCTCGGAAGCGGCGATGAGTAATTGGCCGGTGAAGGTCACAGATCAATATCTCCCACTTTGGGACCTCGAATCGGTGGCCAGAAGATTGGGGAGCTGGCCTTGGACCACTCAGATGTCGATACCCTCACGCTCTCTTGGCTACGCCCGTGTACCCCTCGTACGAGGGGGATGACTTTTCGCTGGAACAACAGCCGAAATCCCCGGAGTCAGGATCCACAAACAATGTGTTCACCAGCTTACGTCGTGCAGATCAGCCAGGACCACCCTCAATACATTGGTCGCTACATCGGCGAGCCAGGAGTTCGAAAATTACAAACGACCTACAACGCGGAGGAGCGAAACAGACAGAAGACAGAAGACGGGGAAATAGACAACACGGACACATACCAACAAGTAGTAGAACAACAAAACAAAGAATAACGGGCAATTACAGTGGGTCGGCCAGTATAGCAGAGGATATTCTCGGGAAAAAAGGAGAAGAGAGTAGTGGTGGTAACGAGGAGTATGATGGCCGAGGATGGGGCACCCGTCCAGATGCGGGGTCGGTTGTTCGCAGAAACATACGATGAGTGAGTGTGCGGGTGGTGTACTACACGCTAAGGGTGGAAGGTCAACACAATAAGGAGTACCACAGTTTCCATGAGCTCACCATTGAAGTTCAGTCACCAGAGGTAATCGGCTATTATATTTCCTCTTCGATATCCTGGAGGAGATCTCTGCAGTCCTCTACATCCTTCGCAGCCCCGAGGCTCTCATAAATATCGGCAGCACGCAAAGCCTCAGACTTTGCCTCTTCAAGCCTGAATTGAATATACCAAAGGCAGGCCTGCAGATGTGCCGCACGACCCAGAAGGAGTGGGTTGTTGATTGCGTACGACTTGGCGCGCTCAACGGCCACCTGTGCATCGTCAAACCTGTCCTTGTCTAAAAATAGCAACACCAGGTCATAATGAATCCAAAATAGGGAATAGTTCCAATTGAAAGAAGACGCGATCCCGAGGGCGGTCTCGAAGTGATTGATGGCCTTCTCTGTCTCGCCCCTGGAGCGACATATCTTGCCGAGGAGATGGTAACAATCGCAGAGTGTAAATTGGTCATCTTCAGCCGAGAGATTGATTGCGCGCGATGCGGCTTCTTCTGCAGCGTCGAGCTGCCCGTCATCGTGAAACAGATAAGCGAGATCCCGCAGAGACAGCGCTTGTCCGAATTCTTTGTCGAGTTGTTCGTAAATCCCCAATGCTTCTTTCGCCTGCGCGATCCCTTCCTCGTGGAGGCCGAGCATCTGGTTTGCATTGGATAGAAGCCTCAATGTTTGAGCGACCCATAAGTTGTCCCCCCGTTCTCTCCACAGCTTCAAAGCAAGGGTGATGGCCCGCTTTTGCTCCACACGATTTCCGACCGATTGAAACGACTGTGAGAGCCCGAACAAACACTCCGGCTTGGAGGGGTGGTCATTCGGGAGTCCGTCGATCTTTGGCCCCAGTACAACCAACCGCGGTTTGTGCCAATAGAGGTGGTCCATGAAATTGACACAGGCATTCCAGACACCAGCCGAGCTTGCATCAATGGATGTGAAGATGTCGAGCAAGTGCTCAACATTCACATCCTCTGACGTGATCCATCGCGCTTCATTGAAACCGGGCTGGTCGGGATCGATGTTAACCGATAATCGACGGAAGTAATGTTCCTTGGTCGTGCAGAGGAGTGGGGATGATAGTGGTTCTTTGGGGGAAAAATAGTCACGGAGCGGTGCCAGCATCGTGATGAACCCATTATTTCGATATGTCAGGGAAAGTGTGCAGAATTTGTCGAAAGCATTTGCCCTGTCGGAGATGGCAGGAAACAGCCAATCAAGATTGTTCTCGTCGACACCTTGAGGGAAGAAGGCGATGACGCCGAGGAGGTCGCGGGCGTTAGGGCCGAGGTTGTGGAACGTCGGTGAAGCGAGCGAAAGTTCGATCGTTGCCGCCAGGCTCTCGTTGTAGTCTGTCCGAAGTGCCTGCGTCCGGTGTATGTCCCACTCCCTAGCTAGTCGTCTGTAATCCCACATGTTGTGAAACGCGACGGTAGCGAGTAGAGTGATTGATAGGGCATGGAAGTCCAATCGCTTGACAAGGTCGTCGACAGTACCAGACCGCCCGCCATGATTGTAGATGCCATAGAAGATGTTACATGCCGATTCCATTGACAATGTCGGGATTGTCGGACGCTCGTAGTGCCCGGGGACATTGGAGACCCGAGAGGTGATGCACAGACATATGGTCTTGAACCGACTCAACTCTTCCACTATGTCGTAGATCGCTCGAGCGTCCGTTCCGTGTGGGTCGAGGATGGATTCGGCATTGTCGAGGAATAGGATCATCTCCCTTGCGGATAGGAATGGTCGCAGGGGGGTCAGGTCCTCTGGGTTTTCAACACCTGCGCCGATGACCTTGGAGAGTCGGCTGAGGAAATGAGCACGCGATGCAGGAAACTGGTCGCAACGGATAAATCGGCGGTTATCGCCAAATCGATTCTTGATGCGACCGTGGTGGAGGGTGGCCAGTGCGATCGACGTCTTGCCGATCCCTCCGGCACCGATGAGGGCGATGGGTGTCAGGTTCTCTGCGAGACCGACGATCGTCTCAATCAGCTCGTCGCGTCCGAGACACGTCCTTGGCGGCGGCGGCGGAAATTCTCCGGGTATGCTAGATATAGATGTAAGGTATTGGATTCGTGTGGTAGTGGAAACCACTAACCTGGATTGGTCCTACGCAGCTGTAAGTGTCTCCTGTTGACGGATTGAGCGTGACTCGGACTTACTGAGCGAACAGGACCTCCAATCTCCTCTCGGATCCTCGACACATCGTGGCGAATGTCAGAAATGGCCACATGGATTTCAGAGACAGTCGCGTGGATATCGGAGACGGCGACATGAGTGCCCATGATCAACTCGGTCTGAAATGGGACAGTGAGCAATTACTCGGGGGGGGGGGGACCGACATAACCCACGTTAAAAGTATGAAGGATCCTGCTGAGGACCAATTTCCAACCGGCGATCGTCTCTTTATCCTTCTTCACGTGGAGCAGTCGAGAGGCTGCACTCCGTTTGCCCAGTTTGACGATCTTCCGTTGGATATCCGCCACAGTGCTGCGTCCCAAAACATCGTAAGAGTTGTGCAAATGTGCGTCTTCGGTTTCACTAACGTTATCAACTCTCCGACCGCCTCGCGCACGGACTGGCTGAGATTACCCAGCGGTCTTCCATCCATGGCCCGATCCAGGGTAGTGCATACGTTGGCACACGCCAACCCGAGTTCAACATATTCTGCTTGATTCATCATCGAGTCCTACACAAGTGTGAGTCTGGAACTCGCCGAGGTAGATGGGAAGGGGCCATACCCTGATCATGACGAGAATGGCACTGGCAGAACCCAACACGGTCTTGACTGGGGGAACGTCCGAGACCTCCTCCGCAAGGTTCAGGACCTCGACGGTCATGTTCAGCGAGGACAGTGGACTGTTTCGACGTTCTGGTTGTCGGGAGCTCGTAGCCATAGTCGAAACTCGAGGTGGACGTGAGGGAGAGGTGTGGTATGTAGGCTGTGAGCGAAGAACCCGAATCGATGGGCGGCCATTTTGTATCCGTAGTTGGGAAAGTCGAGCGGGCTGTGCGATCGATCATTTGCCCAGATTCTTTCCCCAACCTATCTCTGGTTTAGGTTTCCCAGAAGAAACGTCCACCTCATCGACCGCCGTTTTGGCTATCCTCAGCAATGCCTCGCCCCAAACTTATCCTGCCCGTTGCGCTACTCGAGGTACATCGAAACACTCGCCCGTTTCCCACCCACAATATTTATCAGGTATGTTATTTGCGACATCGGAAGAGTACTATCTCAATTCACGCAGTGGTCATTCGGGTATGGTTGTAGTGGGGAAGAGGCGTCTCAAATGGAGACCTCGGTCATCAAACGACTATCTCTATCGCTGGAGCGGCTGGCTAAAAGGTTACTTCTAGGGACGCCGGCATTGGACTCTCGAAGAGCCACTGTGCATCGCTGTTTGTCCCCTTCCAGCAAGCCGACAATTCCACGACTCGCCGGTTTGGCGGGACTGGCTTAGGTCTCTCAATATCGCGCGAACTCGCTAAACTGCTTGGGGGTGGAATTGGTGTGACATCCGAGCTCGGACGTGGATCCACTTTCTGGTTCACGTTTCCCGTAAGCGTGTACCGTGGTCCGGAAGCGAGCAAGGTTTGTTTTTTTTGGCTCAAGTCAGGAATATGCTGACGAAGTGACATAACATGGATGACCTTGGGTCCCCTCGAGCACAGCTCACGCGTCCCCGCCCTGTGCAAATTCTCTTAGAGGCGATGTTCACTGGACTCAGGGTGACACAGACTCGTACCCAAGCAGAAGCGCAAAGGTGGCTTGAGCAGTTTGCAAGGAACACCGACAGAGTCGATTTTGTCATCCTAGACACTCAATCTGGTGATCCTGCGGACGACCTTGCCACTGTGGTCGACATGCTCGGCTTCCCTTCTGTTGTCGACATCAAGGTCATACACATCTACACTCCCACCAAGGGGAACTCCTCCGGCACTTCTGGGAGAGACGGTTCACAGAAGGTCCTCCGTGTAACAAAGCCCCCTCGGACGCTCAAGATGTTGTAGACACTGGTGCAGCCGAGAAAGCCGTCACTCCAAGCGACCGCGCACACTCCCGAGAGGGTCGTAGCGACAAGCCCGTCGAAGACTTGAGACCTGCACAACACACGGAGTATTGCAGGGATGAAAATTCGGATAGGAGAAGGTAAAAACCTCGTGGACGTTTAGCCGCAGGTGGACTCATCCCTCGCCCTTGCTCGTTCAGATAATCCAGTCGCGCGCAAGCTGCTGAAGGCGCAGTTGGAACGAGTGAAGCTTCAGGTGGAAACCACGACAAACGGCGAAGAAGCCATCGCGGCTCGGGAGAAGTATGGACCCGGTCATTTCCAAGCGGCCATGTTTGACCACCGTACGTTCGACGGTCCTCCGACCTGTTTGTTTTTTGTTCAAGGCTCATTCGACCTCTCAGATATGCCCGTGTGCGACGGTGTCCAAGCCGCTAGGCGGATACGAGTACTCGAAGCGGAACGAGGATACGATCCCATTCTACCAAGTAAGCATGTTACAGATGTTCATCCTCACGTTCTCTATTCTCCAAGTTATCGCACTGAGCGCGGACTGTCAAGAGTCCATGAAGCAGCTGTGTTTGAATTCTGGAATGGACGCCCTCCTCTCGAAGCCTGCGAATAAGACTCAACTTTTCAGCATGCTCCAAAGACTTGCACCTCCGACTCCAATGGAGACAGACATCTCACCCGGGATGCAGACCTCCCCTTGATCAAACGGCCCATCACCGGTTCAACGTACTTTCACAGTGGACATCATATTTTTATCTCCTTTCCTCTTTTCACGTGTTTTCTGTCTTTCTCTTGTATATATACGTCTGTATAGTACTTATATCCTACACATCATTGTCACAAACCCAGCATACACGCATACGCTACCTTGTATCGTGGACTTCTTCGTTCTTGAGCCCCTAGCTTGCGCAAGGGCCTTAATCCACGTTCATATTTAGCAGCCGGTTACACAGGCATTCCAGAAGGGCAGGAATAAAGGAGATCGAGTGCGGTAGATACAAGAACTGTTATTTCTATTTCAAAGTTGAGGAAAGTGGAGCCAGGCCCCCAACTTCGAGGGTTCAACACTCCAAACGGAGAAGGGTCAGTTAGAACAAACCCTCGTGCAGAATGAATCGACCTACTACTTGTTAAACCCGTCGACTCTTGAGTACAGAGGGTTGGATATTGTCCACCTGGAGGGTGTGGGGGGGTGGTCGTCCTGTAAATCCATCGGTAACCCATCTGCAACGTCCACACTCATGTGGAGGTGACGCGGGCCGGCGACCTTCTTCGAAGAGGTAATCATCCGAGTTATCATCACCGGAATAAACCTGACGAGATCCAAATCTCTCACCCCGTTCTACGCCGGTCTGAAGAGTTGCGTTTGTGCGATGATGAACACGAAAACTGCGACATCCTCCGAGGGAGTCGTCAGGTGGTTCAATTCGTGGAGACCAAACGACGCATACCAGACCCGAGCCGAAGTGGTCTGCAAAAAGGGTGTGGAAGGCGCAGCAGAGGGTTAGACAAACACGGCTGCTAGGCCCATGTTAGTCCAGACGCAGTATATCGCATTCCTTACTCGCCCCTGCGATTCATCGGGGGAAGAGTCCCCGTGTCTGGTTTGCCGCCTGGGAGGGATGACCAGAGAACGAGTCGCTTTGGGGTTTCCGGACAACACCTGTAACCATTCTGGAAGAGATACGAAAATTGCGGTCTCGTCAGCTCCGGTTGGAAGAGACTCCGATCTTTGTGGAACCGCCCTTGAGCGCGTCCAGGCAGGATTCAAGACGCACCCCTTTGCAGGACTATAGCTCCAGCACGCTAGTACGGGCACGGCAGAGATGTAGAACCTTCGGGATGAGTAGCCTCCGTCGCACTCGATGTGGTTCTGGTCAAGGGACATAACAGCTGCGACGACCACGGTAGTTCTGAACTGCCTAACGCGAGACGACGCTATGCTCATTCATGCTGAATTCTTTCCGCCTCGAAAACGACGATGAATAACTGGTCGGTGAAAGTCACAGACCAATGTCTCCCACTTCGGGATCTCGAATCGGTGGGAGATTGGGGATTGGCCTTGGACCACTCAAATGTCGATACCCTCATGACGCTCAGGCTCTTGGCCACCCCCGTATACCCTTCTTATGAGGGGGATGACTTTTCTCTGTAACCTCAGCTGAAATCGCCAGCGTCAGATCCACAAACAATGTGTTCACCAGCTTACGTGAGTCATGTAGATCAGCCAAGATCACCCTAAATACATTGGCCATTGCTTCGACGAGCCAGGCATTCGAAAATTACAAACGATCCACGACACGGTGGAGCGAAACAGACAGGATACAGAAGACGTGGAATTAGACAACACAGGACACAAATCAACGAGCAGTGGAACAACAAAACAAAAAATAATGGGTAGTTACAGCGGGTCAGCCAGTACAGTAGAGAATGTTATCGAGAAAAGGGAAGAAGAGAATAGTGGTGATAACGAGGAGTACGATGGCCGAGGATGGGGTCCCCGTCCAGATGCGGGGTCGGTTGTTCGTAGAAGTAAGCGTCAAGTGAGTGTGCGGGTGTACCATCGTTTCTACGAGCTCACCACTGAAATTCAGCCACCAGAGGTAACCGTCTCTTCCATTCCCTCTTCAATCTCCCTGAGAAGAGCCCTGCATGACTCCAGATTCATCGCAGCCCCAAGCTTCTCATAGACGTCGGCAGCGCGCAAAACCTCGGACTTTGCCTCTTCGAGCCTGGATTGTCTATACCAAACCCGGGCCTGCAGCTCTATCGCACGACCCAGGAAATTTTGGTTGTTGATCGCATGCGACTTGGCACGTTCAATGGCCGCCTGTGCATCGTCAAACCTGTCCTTGTCTAAAAATAGCACCACCAGGCAATAATGAATCCAAAATAGGTGACCGTTCCAATTGAAAGAAGACGCGATCCCGAGGGCTTTCTCGAAGTGATTGATGGCCTTCTCCGTCTCGCCCTTGTAGTGACATATCTTGCCGAGGAGACGATAGCAGTCGCAGGGTGTAAATTGGTCGTCTTCGGTTGAGAGATTTAGTGCGCGCGATGCAGCTTCTTCGGCGGCGTCAAGCTGGTCGTCGTCATGGAACAGGGAAGCGAGCAGCTGTTGAGAACGCGCTTGTCCTGATTTGTCATCGAGTTGTTCGTAAATCCCCAATGCTTCTTTCGCCTGCAGGATCCCTTCCCCGTGGAGGCCGAGCATCCGGTTTCCATCAGATAGAAACCTCAACGTGTTGGCGACCCAAAAGTTGTCCCCCCGTTCCCTCCACAGCTTCAAAGCAAGAGTGAGGGCCCGTTTTTCCTCCGCGCGATTTCCAACCATGCCAAACAATTGCGAGAGCCTGAACAAGCATTTCGGTTTGGAGGGGTGGTCATCCGGGAGTCCTTCGATCTTTGGCCCCAGTACAACCAATCGCGGTTTGTGCCATGTAAGATGGTCCATGAAATTGGCACAGACATCCCAGACATCAGCCGAGCTTGCATCAATGGATGTGAAGACGTCGAGCAAGTGCTCGACATTCATATCCTCTGACGTGATCCATCGTGCTTCGTTGAAACTGGGCTGGTCGGGATCGAGGACAACCGATAGTCGATGGAAGTAATGTTCCTTGGTCGTGCGGAGGAGTGGGGATGATAGTGGTTCTTTAGGGGAAAAATAGTCACGGAGCGGTGCCAGCATCGTGATGAAACCGTTGTTTCGATATGTAAGGGAAAGAGTACAGAATTTGTCGAAAGCATTCGCCCTGTCGGAGATGGCAGGAAACAGCCAGTCAAGATTGTTCTCGTCGACACCTTGAGGGAAGAAGGCGATGACGCCAAGGAGGTGGCGGGCATTGGAGCCAAGTTTGTGGAACGTCGGTGAGGCGAGCGAAAGTTCGATCGTTGCCGCCAGGCTCTCGTTATAGTCCGTCCGAAGTGCCTGCGTTCGGTGTGTATCCCACTCCCTGGTCAATCGATTGTAATCCCACATGTTGTGCGATGCGACGGTAGCGAGTAGAGTGATCGAGAGGGCATGGAAGTCCAATCGCTTGACGAGGTCGCCGACAGTAGCAGACCGTCCGCCGTGATTGTAGATGCCATAGAAGATGTTGCACGCCGATTCCATTGACAGTGTCGCGATTGTCGGACGCTCACAGTGCCGGGGGACATTGGAGACCCGTGAGGTGATGCACAGACATATGGTTTCGAACCGACTCAACTCTTCTACCACGTCGTAGATCTCTCGAGCGTCCATTCCGTGTGGGTCGAGGATGGATTCGGCATTGTCGAGGAACAGGATCATCTCCCTCGCCGATAGGAATGGTCGCAGGGGGGTCAGGTCCTCCGGGTTTTCAACACCTGCGCCGATGACCTTGGAGAGTCGGCTGAGGAAATGAGCACGCGATGCAGGAAACTGGTCGCAACGGATAAATCGGCGGTTATCGCCAAATCGATTCTTGATGCGACCGTGGTGGAGGGTGGTCAATGCGATCGACGTCTTGCCGATCCCTCCAGCACCGATGAGAGCGATGGGTGTCAGGTTTTCTGCGAGACCGACAATTCTCTCAATCAGCTCGTCGCGTCCGAGACACGTCCTTGGCGGCGGGGGAGGAAATTCTCCGGGTGTGCTAGATTTAGATTTAAGGTGTTGGATTCGTGTGGTAGTCGGAATCACTAACCTGGATTGGTCCTACGCAGTTGTAAGTATTCTCCTGTCTATGGATTGAGCGTGACTCGGACTTACTGAGCGAACATGACCACCAATCTCTTCCCGGATCTTCGACACATCATGGCGAATGTCGGAAACGGCCACATGGGTGTTTACGACCAATTCGGTCTGAGTGGGAATGATCAGCGATAACCAAGCGACTTGAAGAGCGGTTGAACGTACGTTGAAGACAAGAAGTATCCTGTTGAGCTCCGCCTTCCAACTGGCAATCGCTTCCTTATCGCTCTTCGCATGGAACAGTCGATAACCTGCATTCCGCCCGCTCCGCTTGATGACCTTCCGTTGGATCTCTGCCGTAGTCCTGCAATCAAAAACATCGTCGGTGTGCTATCCAAATCTGCATTGCTGGTTCAACCCACGTCGTCAACTGGCTTATTGCCTCGCACACGGACCGATTGAGGTCATCCAAACTCTTTCCCTCCAGTCCCCGGTCAAGCGCTCGACAGATGTCGGCGCAGGATAACCCGAGCTCGACGTATTCCTGCTCGTTGATCATTGAGTCCTGGATAGGCGTGAGCCGGAAGCTCATCGTCACAGAATCGGGGTAAGCATACCCTGACCATCGTCAAAAGGACACTGACGGAGCCGAATGCGGCCTTTGCTGGTGTGATATCAGAGACCTCCTTCGCGAGGTTCAGGACCTCGATGACCACATTCAACGAGGAGAGCGCCCCACCCTGCCCTTTCTGTTGCTGGGACTTTGGATCCATGGTCAAAGCTCGAGGTAGATGCGAGGGAAGGGTACGGCGATAGACTGGGAGGGAGAACCCGGGCCCTAATAGAGACGAGCGGCCATTTTGTCATGACACGTCTCGTGTAAGCAGGTTCGTCTGATGGAGATAAGAGCAGATGAAGAATCACGCGTTACGTCTGGCAGTCGATATCCGCGATCATTTAATCCCTGTCAGTTGCGGTGCCAACGGTGACCAAACTGGGTACACCTTCTCTCAACCCGGGGTGTTTACGTACGATCCTACCAGAACAAACCAGGTCACAATCGTTGGCAAGGATGACAAGCGGTCGTTTACGATCATGATTGGTGTGTCGATGAGCGGTGAAGCTTGAAGCTGAGCTCCCGATTCGGTGCGTCCCGCAGATTACTGTTCTGGATACAAACCACCTCCGAAAATGCCGGGAACGTCAAGCCGTTGTGTACTTTCCTGTTCTCTCTCATTCCGCGTAAATCACTGCGTCGGCTCATATTTTCCTGATGACCCTCCCCGCCTATGTGAAGATAGGGCTCGAAGCTAAATTCTGGTATTACGGATCGTTCTGGATCGGTGCACTCATTAAGATTCGGGTCGGATCTGACGAGTAGGTTGGGAGCGCTACCGGTTCTGATAGTCGTCGTCGACCCTGACCATGCCAGGATCCAAGGGACGGGCTGTCTACCGCAGTGTGTCTGGTAGTACGAGAGCTGGTGTTGGTAGTGTTGTGTCCCCGCCTAGCTCGACGCTGGGTGAGCATCATCACATCGTTGCTCAGATACTATTTCCTAGTACTACATTCCCGACGAGCTGCCCGTGGTGGGGTAGTTTTCGAGTGTGACTCGACATCTCAGACAGTAGAGTAGATTTGCGACAGAACCGAATGCTCTTTAAAAAACAACATGTGCTTATTGTAGTTTCGTCAAGATAGGATATGTACACCTGGTTCCAGTATCCCGACTTTCATGACATTCGCTTCAGTACCGATACAAAATCTTCTGTTACTTTGGGAAGGTTTGTCATCAGGCAGCGACGGTTGGGCAGGTTCCCATTGGCGGTACGGGGAGTGTTCGTGTGACAACCAACGGACTTCTCGTTCAAGGTGTGGCTCGATCGGTGTTTGGTGCCCCATCTCAGTGAGCCGATCGCTTCTCTCCATTCGTGGTGCCGCGACAAGTGTTTGACTGATCCCGACATCCCTCAGTTCATCAGGGGTGGTGAGGAGATCATCATGGGAACAACTCCCCAGTGTAACCGCGAGCGGAGATAAAACACAGGAGGCAAGTATAAGTGGGCTAGTTCGGTAAGGGTATCGGCAGGAGCCTATACCTTCGCGACTTTGATGAGCAGTTGCGAGAGCTCTCTTCTGTGTGTCAATCACCCGTAGGTTCTCCCTCGTTCCCGCCTGTACAGATCGGAATAGAAGTGCATTTGTGATGCCGATAGTTGCTTGTTGACACAACAGGTGGATCATCGTGACGTTACGTGCCCTGGGGTTTCCGGACAACACCCGCAACCATTCTAAAAGAGATACGAAAATTGTGGTCTTGCCAGCTCCAGTTGGAAGAGAGACTCCGATCTTTGTGGAACTGCCCTTGAGCGCGCCCAGGCAGGATTCAAGGCGTACCCCTTGGTAGGGCTGCAGCTTCAGCGCGCTGGTAAGAGCACGGCAGAGACGTAGAACCTTCAGGATGAGTGGCCTCCGTCGCACTCGATGTGGTTCGGGTCAAGGTACATAACGGCTGTGACGGCCACGGTGATTCTGCCTAACTCGAGAGTCACTCATGCTGAATTCTCCCCGCCTCGGAGGCGGCGATGGGTAACCGGTAATTGGCCGGTGAAAGTCAGAGATCAATATCTCCCACTTCGGGACTTCGAATCGGTGGAAGATTGCGGAACTGGCCTTGGACCACTCAAATGTCGATACCCCCACGCTATCTTGGCTACGCTCGTATACCATTTTTATGATGGGGATGACTTTTCGCTGGAACCCCAGCTGAAATCCCCAGCGTCAAGATCCACAAACAATGTGTTCACCAGCTCACGTCGTGCAGATCAACCAGGATCACCTTCAATACATTTGTCGTTACTTCGGCGAGCCAGAGGTTCGAAAATTACAAACAATCTACGACACGGAAGGGCGAAACAGACAGAAGACAGAAGACGGGGAATTAGACAACACAGGACACAAATCAACGAGCAGTGGAACAACAAAACAAAGAATAATGAGTAGTCACAGCGGGTCAGCCAGTACACCAGAGGATGTTCTCGGGAAAAAGGGAATAGTGGTGAGAACGAGTACGATGGCCGAGAATGGAGTACCCGTCCAGATGCGGGGTCGGTTGTTCGCAGAAGTAAGCGTCAAGTGAGTGTGCGGGTGTACCATACGCTAAGGGTTGAAGCTGAAGGTTAACACAAATGGGGGGTACCACCATTTCCACGAGCTTACCACTGGAGTTCAGCCACCAGAGGTAACCGTCTCTTCCATTCCCTCTTCAATCTTCTGGAGAAGATCTCTGCAACGCTCTAGCGTTTTCGCGGCACCGAGCCTCTCAAAAACACCGGCAGCGCGCAAAGCCTCAGACTTTGCCTCTTCGAGCTTGCCTTGTCTGTACCAAAACGAAGCCTGTAGACGGATTGCGCAACCCAGATTGTATGGGTCATCGACCGCGTGCGACTTGGCGCGTTCGAGACTCCGATGTGCATCGTCAAACCTGTCCTCATCTAAAAATAGCCCCACCAGGTTATAATGAATCCAAAATAGGGAATCGTCCCAATTGAAAGAAGACGCGATCCCGAGGGCTTTCTCGAAGTGATCGATGGCCTTCTCTGTCTCGCCCTTGGAGCGACATATCCTGCCGAGGAGAAGGTAACAGTAGCAGAGGGTAAATTGGTCATCTTCAACCAAGAGATTGATTGCGCACGATGCGGCTTCTTCTGCAGCGTCGAGCTGCCCGTCTTCGTACAACAGAGCAGCGAGGTACCGCAGAGTCCTTGTTTGTCCTGATTTGTCGTCGAGTTGTTCGTAAATTTTCAATGCTTCTTTTGCCTGTGCGATCCCTTCCCCGCGGAGGCCGAGCATCCGGTTTGCATCAGATAGAAACCTCAATGTGTTAGCAACTTGAAAGTTGTTCCCCCGTTCTCTCCATAGCTTCAAAGCAAAGGTGAGGGTCCGTTTTTCCTCCACATAATTTCCGATTGATCCAAACAACCGTGAGAGCTCGAACAAGCATCGCGGCTTGGAGGGGTGGTCATCCGGGAGTCCGTCAATCTTTGGCCTCAGTACAACCAGCCGCGGTTTGTGCCAATAGATGTGCCTCATGAAATTGCCACAGGCATTCCAGACACCAGTTGAGCTTGGATCAATGGATGTGAAGACGTCAAGCAAGTGCTCAACATTCATATCCTCTGATCTGATCCACCGCGCTTCGTTGAAACCGGGCTGGTCGGGATAGAGGGCAACCGATAATCGACGGAAGTAATGTTTCTTGGTCGTGCGGAGGAGTGGGGATGAGAGTGGTTCCTTGGGATAAAAATAGTCACGGAGTGGTGCCAGCATCGTGATGAAACCGTCGTTTCGATATGTAAGGGAAAGAGTGCAGAATTTGTCAAAAGCATTTGCCCTGTCGGAGATGGCAGGAAACAACCAGTCAAGGTTGTTCTCGTCGACACCTTGAGGGAAGAAGGCGATGACACCGAGGAGCTCGCGGGCGTTGGGGCCGAGGTTGTGGAACGTCGGCGAGGCGAGCGAAAGTTCGATCGTTGCCGCCAGGCTCTCGTTGTAGTCTGTCCGGAGTGTCTGCGTCCGGCGTGTGCCCCACTCCCTGGCCAGTCGATTGTAATCCCACACGTTGTGTGATGCGACGGTAGCGAGTAGAGTGATTGAGAGGGCGTGGAAGTCCAATTGCTTGACAAGGTCGCCGACAATACCAGATTCTCCGCCATGATTGTAGATGCCATAGAAGATGTTGCATGCCGATTCCATTGACAATGTCGGGATCGTCGGACGCTCGCAGTGCCGGGGGACATTGGAGACCCGAGAGGTGATGCACAGACATATGGTCTCGAACCGACTCAACTCTTCCACCACGTCGTAGATCTCTCGAGCGTCCATTCCTTGTGGGTCGAGGATGGATTCGGCATTGTCGAGGAACAGGATCATCTCCCTCGCGGATAGGAATGATCGCAGGGGGGTCAGGTCCTCTGGGTTTTCAACGCCTGCGCCGATGACCTCGGAGAGTCGGCTGAGGAAATGAGCACGCGATGCAGGAAACTGGTCACAGCGGATAAATCGGCGGTTATCTCCAAATCGATTCTTGATGCGACCGTGGTGGAGGGTGGTCAATGCGATCGACGTCTTGCCGATCCCTCCGGCACCGATGAGAGCGATGGGTGTCAGGTTTTCTGCGAGACCAACGATCCTCTCAATCAGCTCGTCGCGTCCGAAGCACGTCCTTGGCGGCGGGGGAGGGAACTCTCCGGGTGTGCTAAATATAGATGTAAGGTATTGAATTCGTGTGACAGTCGAAACCACTAACCTGGATTGGTCCTACGCAGCTGTAAGTATTCTCCTACTGACGGATTGAGTGGGACTCGAACTTACTGAGCGAACGTGACCACCAATCTCCTCCCGGATCTTGGACACATCGTGGCGAATGTCGGAAACGGCCACATGGATTTCAGAGATGGTCACGTGGATATCAGAGACGACCACGTGAGTGCCCATGATCAACTCGGTCTGAGATGGGACAGTAAGCAATTACTCGGGGAGGGGGGGCGACGGAACCCACGTTAAAAGTATGAAGGATCCTGTTGAGGGCCAACTTCCAAGCGGTGATCGTCTCTTTATCCTTATTCACGTGGAGAAGTCGAGAGGCTCCCCTCCGTTTGCCCAATTTGACGATCTTCCGTTGGATATCCGCCACAGTGCTGCATCCCAAAACATCGTAAGAGTCGCGCAAATATGCGTCTTTGGATTCACTAACGTCGTCAACTCTCCGACCGCCTCGCGCACGGACTGGCTGAGATTATCCAGCCGTCTTCCATCCATGGCCCGATCGAGGGTAGTGCATACGTTGGCACACGCCAGCCCGAGTTCAACATATTCCGCTTGGTTCATCATCGAGTCCTACACGAGCGTAAGTCTGGAACTCGCCAAAGTAGATGGGAAGAGACCACACCCTGATCATGACGAGAATGGCACTGGCAGAACCCAACACGGTCTTGACTGGGGGAACGTCCGAGACCTCCTCCGCAAGGTTCAGGACCTCGACGGTCATGTTCAGCGAGGACAGGGGATTGTTTCGACGTTCCGGTTGTTGGGAGCTCGTAGCCATAGTCGAAACTCGAGGTGGACGTGAGGGAAGGGTGTGGTATGGGGCTGTGAGGGAAGAACCCGAATCGATGAGCGGCCATTTTGTATCTGGAGTTGGGCTGCATGCGATCGGTCAATTACCCAGATTCTTTCCCTGCTCTGTGTACCTCCCGTTTAGGTTTCCCAGAAGAAACGTCCGCCTCATCGACCGCCGTTTTGGCGTTCCTCAGTCATGCCCTGTCCTAAATCCACCCTGCCAGCTGCGCTACTCGAGGTACATCGAGGCACTCGCCCGTTACAGCAAGTTGCATCCCCGACTCCGACAGGAGGAGGGTTTGTCCGTGATGAAACGTCCCGACCTCACGCTTGACGATGTGTGCCGATCGGCACGACCGGATCAGCCGGCTTCACTGCTCGTTTAAGCCAAGCCTTCCTC
>Ga0307517_10002509_pt1 | contig 29344 bp, 34 predicted proteins | sample 23_EM_MG_FD_194515 | JGI IMG/M metagenome (GOLD analysis project Ga0307517, IMG submission 194515) | Populus trichocarpa ectomycorrhiza microbial communities from riparian zone in the Pacific Northwest, United States - 23_EM | ecosystem: Host-associated > Plants > Roots > Unclassified | place... | reverse complement strand
TTGTTCCTGGGGTGGTTCTCCCTCGTCGTCGCTGCTCCGTCGGACTCTTCCCACAACGGCAAGCGCTGTGTGAAACCCCAAGTCCGTCGGGAATGGCGGGCGCTCTCCGTCAAGGAAAGGACCGAGTGGATAAGCGCCGTCAAGGTTAGCCTTCATTGGGAGCAATCCCCCTGACTTCGGAAACGTCCTGACGTCCAACCCGAACCCAGTGTCTCGCAAAAGTCCCGCATAAGGACTATGTCGTCCCCTATCCCAACCACGCGAACTACACGTTCGAGTTCGGGTTGAACAAGGATAGCTCCATGTTTGATGGTACGTCCACTTGTCTTCTGCTCGTGTTTCTCTTGGCCCCCCCTTACACCCCATTCAGACTTCAGCTTTGTCCATTCTGATATCAATCCGTTTGTACGTTCCTTCTGTCTTCTCGCTTCTTGAGGACAATTGCTTACGTGAGCGTCGTTTCGCTCCAACTTCCCAGATTCACTTCACGGCCCACTTCTTGCCGTGGCATCGTTCGTTCACTCACCGGTTCGAACGCGCTCTACGCGAAGAGTGCGGGTTCAAGGGATCCCAGCCTTACTGGGACTGGACCAAAGGTTTGTCTCCCCCCCTTCGGGCATTTCGGTCTCGTCCCACTGTACTCACTCGCTCTCGGATTTAGACGCTGATGACTTCTATTCCTCACCCATCTTCGATCCTGATCTCAAGTCCGGTCTCGGTGGATGGGGCGACCCCCAGGACGACTTCCAGATCAAGACTGGTGCATTTTCTTACGATTTCGACCGGCCGTATCCCGTCCAGCACCGTCTCCGTAGGAACTTCAGCGTGATGCCACCCACTGGTGGCTTCGGCGACGGAACTCCGCCGAACACCGCGCCGCTCGACACGGCCATTACCCCGGAAGTGGTCAAGGCCATGGTCGACGGCTACCCGGGTGACTTTGTCGGTTTCCAGGCGCGTTTCGAGCAGGGTCCCCACGGTGCCGTCCATTTGATGGTCTCGGGGTATGTAGCCTTGTTCCGTTCCTGCGACAAAGATTGCTGACTTCCATTATTAGCGACCTGGTTGGCATGTGTCCATCGAGCGCTGGACCGACCTGCAGGAGAGGTCCGAAGTGGACCCCCAATGGTTTGTCCTGGCTTGTTTCGTCCTTTGACCGACCGCTCACATTTGGAACATCGTTGTAGATCCACTGTTCTACCTTCACCACTCCGTAAGCCGATAGCCGTTCACACTGTGTGAAGGAGGCGCTAATTGGATCTGTAGATGGTCGACAAACTGTGGTACGATTGGCAACACCGCCGCCCGGAGAACTTCTGGGCGTTCGGAGGAGGCATCACCGGTGCTCACTCTGCCCCCGGCATCTACAATCAGTTCCCCAACGGTGGACCCCCCTTCCTCAACGTATGTATCTTCTTATCGCCCTTGGTGACCGTGACTGATGGTTTCTCTCGTTGCAGTTCGCCACTGAGATCCCTGGTGATGGGCTCTTGAATAACGCTACCATCTATCAGTTAATGGACACGAAAGCTTACGACTTCTGCTACATCTACGAGTAACGTTATACTATTCATCTCTTCGGACCTTTCATTCCCGGACATTTAGTTTCTGTTCCCTGCTTTCCTTCGCTTTTTTCTGGTGTTTGTAGAACACACGCGTGTGGGGCAGACCCACACGTCACTCCGATTGTTCAATATCATTTTTACCTCGCGCGCCCGAGAACTGCCCGATTCGTCTCGGACACTGAGTACGGTTGGTTGTTGAACTCCGTGGATACCCTTGGCACGTGTCAAAGGGGGCTCGGAAGTCGGAAGTGGTTCGCTGATACTTAATTCGTCCGAAGCATCCCTCTTCGTCTCTCTCTCCCTCTCTCCCCATCCTGCTTTCCCTTCCACTCTCTTTGCACACCCCTATCGGTCCTTCAAGATGGCCGTCAGCCTAAAGAAGAACGTATTCCTGGCTCTTCTCCTCGCGGTCGTTACGACGACGGCGTCTGCCGTTCCTCCTCAGTGTAAGAATCCACGTGTCAGGCGCGAATGGAGGTCTATCTCCGAGACCGAGCGTAAGGATTGGGTTGATGCGGTGAAGGTGGGGATCTAGAGACCCGAAGTAACTGGCTTTGCGGTTGTTGATTCCGTTACAGTGTCTCAAGAAGGTCCCGCACAAGCCGTCCCTAACGAACACCTTCGACATCGCGACCACCAATATCCCCCCCATCAACCCCAACAGCTCCTATTTCGACGGTGCGCAGTATGCTTTTCTCTGACAACTTTTATATGCTGAGAAGTCCTCCGCACGTCAGATTTCGTTTACGTGCATATGGACCTAAATCCGTCGGTGGGTGTTTCTGATGAAATTAGCGGACCGTGCGAACATCACGTAGATCCGCCAACCTCATTCGGACCCTTTTTTGCCGCTTAGATTCATTTCACCGGTCTCTTCATGCCTTGGCACCGTGCCTACCTCAACGATTTTGAGAACGCGTTGAGGACCGAATGCAACTTCACGGGAGCTCAGCCGTACTGGGACTGGACGAAAGGTCAGTCTGCATGATCTGATCCCCCTGGTCTTCGGCTATGCTGATTGTTCTGCCCCGCAGACGCCAGTGCCGACTTCCCTAACGCAACAATCTTCGATGATTCTCCGACGACCGGGTTTGGTGGATGGGGCAACCCGAATGACGACTACCAGATCACTACCGGTGCCTTTGCGGACGACTTTGAACTCGTCTACCCCGTCCCCCACAAGATCAGAAGGAACTACACTGAAAGGAGCGGCAACCGTGATCCCTTTGGTGACGGCACTCCTCCCGCCCCAGATGCCATGTGGAATTACTTCACTCCCGCTAGTCAGGAACAGATGATCCAGGGACACGTCGGTGACTTCCAGAGCTTCCAGGTTCAGTTCGAGGGTCCAGTTGTGAGTCGAAGCTCCGAGAGCTGATGATCACGATCGCCGTGTCGGAGGGTGGTCATCCGGTTCGTAACCCTGCTGATGCTATTGGCTCTTACGTTTTAGGGCTCTCATGCCTCGATCCACCTGATCCTTGGAGGGTGAGTGACTGCTTCTATTCTTTCTTCTCAAATCGCTCGGCTTGGTTCGTAGTGGCTGAACACGGGGCCCGAACAGGGATATGATCGGTACTTGCCCTCGCGGTCTTGCTCCGCCTGACTGCTACCGCGGACCCAAGTGGACCCCGAATGGTAAGCCTTTCTCCATCCGAATATGCCCCTTAACCGCAGCTGAACCCCATTCCTGTCTTCCAGATCCATTGTTCATGATGCACCACGCTGTGAGAGAGTTGTTTATTGTTGCCACTGACAGAAGAACTCATGCCCGAATCCGGCGCTCCCCTCTAGATGGTTGACAAGGTTTGGTATGACTGGCAACACGCGCACCCGGACAACTTCTGGTCTTACATTGGAGGATCTGTCGGTGCCCACTCTCAGCCTGGGCTGTACAGCCAATTCCCCGTTGGCGGCCCCCCCTTCTTGAGCGTGAGTGAAGCACTTGTTCTGGCTGTTCTACCCTTGTGTTGTGGCTGATTCGTGGATGGCTCTAGTTTGGTTACTCGATGCCTACGGATGGAATCCTCCGGAACGCTACGATCTACCAGGTCATGGATACCAAGAACGAGATGTTGTGTTACGTCTATGAGTAGGCGATACCATGGGCCCTTCTCCGGGTTCCGGACATTGCTTGATGTTACCCCCACATACCTTAGACAACAGATTGCACGTAATTAGATTCTTGGACATGTTCCCGCACGCGATGGGGATGAGGAGAGTGAAGAAAAATAACTCGGATACGGGGAATCGAACCCCGAGCTGCCGCGTGAGAGGCGGCAATGTTAGCCGTTACACCATATCCGATGCTGAGCTACCGAGCTTTTTGGAGCGTCTTATGACTCCTCTCTGAGTGTGTACCTAATCCCCTTGCTTTGATGATATGATGTCGACGAGTCACGATGGGTGCTTAATTGCTGACCTTGTGATCGGCGCTCTGGCCAAAGCATCTCTTCTGTTGACCTCCACCAGCAGTGTCTATGACAATAGCGGTCACGAGGAAGAAAGTGAAGGTATCCGAGAGCAAGTCGTTGTTTCATTGTGTCTAGGTGCCTTTCTGGCATTCTGGAACTCATGATCAGTTTGTGGTTTGTGGCGACGGATGCCCGTGCATTCCCTTCCTCCGGAAGTGGTCTACGTGATTATGGAGATTCTGATACCAGGTCTTGGCACCATGCGTGCTCTTGCTGGTTGCCCATGCGTATTTTCCGTCTTCGTCGCTCAATCTTTCCTCGGGCGCGTCAAAGGGTGCGTCCGAGAGCTCTTGGACGGTTCTGGGTTCTAGTATGTTCGTGTTTGTTCAGTCTCGGGATTACGACTGAGCGAGTTGTCCGGTGCTTGGTTCGGTTGCGGCTTTCGGGGATCCCGTTGTTTGTTCCTACAGCCCGGCCAGAAGGAGGTGCTAGAGGTTGTTCTTGCGTTGTCATCGACGGTCGATGGTCTTGGGTTATGCGGCTGCCGTTTCCCGTGTTATGAGGAGGTGGTTATCTTCGTTCGCGCGTTTCCTCACTGCGACAAGCTTTATGCCCAGGATTGTGTTACTGGTGGTAAAGGCTCCCCAGAGAACCTGTCTGTGGACATGCCACGGGACGAGCCCTCCGTCGTGGATCTGGATATCACGGCTTCGTCGACGAACGAATCGTTGATCGACCCTTCGGGTTTCATCGAGGATGCTGAGTTGGACGTTCCCTCACTCAGTAAACTCGCCCATCTGTGGGTTGTGGTGTTCGTCGATTTATCCGGGCGGATTCCAGGGTATGTGTATCTCTCATTACCAACACTCTCCCTCACCATCAATCATAGCATTCATAATATCGATGCCACCTCGGTGGCAGCTGGAATCGCTAACCATAGGTCCCATATATCACGAAGCGGATACAGCGTTCTGGAACCCCCTCACTTGACCAAGGCTCAAATTATCTATCACTGCCGCACAACCAAGACGTTCAACACCTCCTGTCGGGTTCACCTTAATTCCATCCTCTCCTACAGAGACCAGTTCCCGCGCCTGGAGGTTGTATACATCTGCTCGACGTTCAGGCTACAACAACTGCGTTCCCGGAAGAAATTCCTTGTATGCGACGCTACCAAATCCCCTAGGTTGCCCGGTCGGAGGATGACGCACTGGGATGTGACACATCAGGTCTTTCTTATTCCATTGGGAGTGTCCTGATGCTCATGTTTCCGGGATCAAGGCTGGACGTTATATTACTGTTAGCCGTCCATTTGATCAACTACTTATGAGATCCAACTTCGCGTCCATTCCCGAATGTTCCTCGTGAGAGATTTTCCTCTCTCCGTGTTTTCTCATCATTTACACGGCTATTGTAGCTGTCCTACCCCTACGGGCTATGGTCAATCCCCTGCGGAACTAACTCAGGCTCGAGTACCAAGAATCACGACTTCTAGGGGGAAACTCCCATCGTCTGGTCTATATGATTTCTATGTCTCCGGCTCGGGGGGAGATCGAGTGAATTCAGAGCTCAGCAATCAGTAGCTGTGGGATTGCCCAGACCGACCAAGCCACCTGTGATATATCCACGTCATGTCCTATCGCGATATCGCGCATCATCCGATATGCTATGAAATAACTTTGCCATAACCTCTCGAGGCGAGATCCTTACTCCACGCTCGTAATATGTGCTTCTGCACCTTCCCGCTAGCGGTCTTTGGAAGCCCTCCCTTGCTCTCCTCAACAAGTCTTTCCATTTGCCCATCCCCAAGGAACCACACGTATGCCGGAGCGTTCTAGCAACCACTAGTCAACCCCAGTTACGAATTGGGAGGAGAGTGGTTACAAACCTGGGGGTTCATCTTCGTACTCACGATCTTCTTGACGTCCTCTCTCTGGATCTTGTCGTGGTATGCTTCCTCGAGAACGATCCACGCTCCGACGACTTCCCCGTATCTGGCGTCGGGGACCGAGACTGCTGCCGCTTCTCGGATTACTGGGGAGGCGGTGAGGACGTTCTCGATTCGCACCGGGAAAAGGTTCTGTTTTATGACGAGGTTATGACGAGGTTGACGAGGAAGGGACGCTGAGGAAGAGGTCTAACTTACCTCTCCGCCTCGGATGATGATGTCCTACAGTAACAGTCAGGTTTACAAGTCAACACATACGACTTCCGACCTCGACTGTACCTTCAGCCTTCCGACAACTGCAAGTTCCGCTCAGAGTTAGCCTGACCCTACCCAAATAAACAAGGGGCGAACATCACGCTCACTTTGAACATAACCCTCCTCATCCATCACCGCCTCATCACCGGTGCACATCCAAACCTGCCCATCCTCTTCATCGATCTGTGTCACGGCCTTTGTCTGTTCCTCGTCTTGCCAATACCTGACCATTCCAGGTTAACCCTCGCGGAAATGAATCAGGCGTAGGCGACTATACCCTTTCTGCACCAGGTACCCCTTGACCAACATCTCGCCTGGCGTTCCCTTCGGCACAACCTTGCCATCCTGATCGACGATTTTGGCGGTAACGTGAGGAAGGACCTTTCCTACAGTTTCAACCCGCTTGATGATTGGATCCGCAGGCGTCGTCTGGAAGGACACTGGACTGCATACGACAGAGCGAGGGAAAAGAAGGTTCGAGGTTTGAGCGTCATCCACAACATATATGACAAGAATACCCAATGGTCCGCATAGAAGCACGGAAACTTCCGCTCACCTTGTTTCAGCTGCAAGGTCAATTAGATAAACATAGACTTTGGCAGCGGGGATGATGAAAGGCTGGGAAAGATGATGGGCAGGTCACTCAACTCATTCCATAGGCGACCGTCAATTCTGTAAGGTTCATCTTGTCTATCAGCTGTTTCATGAGGTCAATTGGTATCGGCGACCCGGCCGCGATCCCGGTGCGCAGTTGACCGAGCTCCACGGCTTCCCCGCCACCTCTTCTACGCTCTATTTCGGATAACACCCCGAGAAAATGAGTTGGGACGCCGTGCAGCGCCGTACACCTGTCAAATGAAAGTTCGGCATTCAGTCAATAGCGTTAGCCGAAGCGACTGGAAGGAACCTCCCACGTACTTGTCTGCCAAGAGGGCATCTACTACCTTGGTTGGATCAAAGATTTCGGATGGGTAAACGACGCACGACCCATGAGTGAACGCTGCGAGGTTTCCTAGGACCAAACGTAGATACGCCAAAGTCGAAGATAAGTCTGACATTCAAACAGAGAGCGTCTGGAAATTCACTTATCAAAACAGTGGAATAGAGGTGGGACGTTGCACAGTACATCCTGTTCGGTCAGGCGCATACAATCGCCGATTGATAGCGCGTTGTTGAGTAAGTTGTGATGTGTGAGCGAGACTGCCTTTGGGTATCCTGTGGTTCCGCTGGTAAAGAGAAACTGGTTAGCGCGCTTTTCCTCGTACGCGCTATGGCGGGACTGATACCTTGTAAATTGGAGATTAATCACGTCATGTTTATCCAACGATGTTTGCAGCGTCTTCCGTTCTCGTTCTTCCCATGAACTTTGGTTCTTGATGAGGATGCCACGGAAGTCGATGGCGGATTCACAACTATCCAGCTCTCTTTGGAATTGCTGCCTGTCGTGGATGTTATCCACGACTATAATGTGCTGTTTTATTCTGATATTAGCCGGGTGTGACAGCAGGTTTTCGCCTTTCCTCCCCACCTTGAGGTGTGGTAATTCTTCCGCTTGGATACAACCATTCGGTGAGTTTCTGATCTCAGGACACGCGTCAGTCAACAAACTCAAGTATTTCGACGTTCGGATGTTCGGAACTAGAAACAAGTGCGCAACGCCGACGTGATTCAACGTTCCCATCTGTGATTCCTGGGTTTAGCAACCGGATCTTGACTTGCAATGAATCAATTCACCAACTCGTGAATTCTGTATGCGGGATTTATTGTGACAAGAATCGCCCCGATAATCGAACAAGCCCACTGAAGCTGGGCGTACGCACTGAGTATTCCGGGATAGGTTCAGTATGTGTTGGTGAAGGGAGTACCGCATTAACCGCACCTGTTGTTTCCCATAATCACTCCCACACGGGTTCCCTTCGTCACTCCCAGCCCAATGAGACCCCGAGCGAGGTCGTTAGCCCGCTTCCATAGCTCTTCGTAAGACCATCTCAAATATCCGGAACCTCCGACAGGCTCGTGCCTCGATACAAGCGCAGGTCTCGTGGTAAACTTTGTCAGCAGCTCCTTCTCGTAGAACGACGGCAAAGTCTCGTTCGAGAGTGGCGGTGTATCGGCTCCTTTCGCATAGGCGAGTTGTGCGACCGCCCGTGCTGAAATTCGCGCGGCTTGGATACGTGTTCGAAAGAACGTGCGCGGGATCATGAACCGGGAATCTTGAGCTTGGGGACTGGTGTGGGGTAAACCACGTGGATGGCGTCGATCACTTTTTTTTTCGGCATTTTCGGGGCTTGTGCCGTTCGGTGTTTACGACTTTTTGAGTTTCGTACCGACGGCCCCCACGGGTGGGCGACTGCAGCGCCCCATATTCGTCCTGCGACCCCCGACTAGTCAATTGCTCGGTATGTGAAGTACGCTGAGTCGCGGTTGTTCGGGGACTGAACTTTCCAAGGTCAAGATTACGCTACACCAGATAACCTTGGATAGACTCTCCGCCGCAGGTTACCCCACATTACGTTCCGCATCTATCACCGCCGATAGGTGACCCTCAACGGCTGCCGTTTTCCAAGATGGCCGCTTCCGTGTGTTTCCAATAAATCCCCCCCCCCGTTCGATTACAAGGGGGCGGGGAATCGATCGCCAGGGACGTCATCTTTCCGTCGGTTCCGATACGGGAGGCCCGCTGCACTGGTAACAAACCTCACATTCTCTCCATCCCGAGGAATTTCAAAAGAACCAAGCCCGCGATCCTTAGATGGGTAAATCTCGTCACGTTCGCGCCATGGCAGTGTCACAACTTCCGATGGGAGTGGCACTCCTGACCAGCGGTCGGAGTGTCAGAATCGGGATCACTTGCGTCCAGCCACACTTCCATTCTTGAGGAGAGCTAGAACTTACGCTCGCATTCGTGGACGTTGGGCGTCGATGTCGATGTCTGATGCATGATGCACGGCCCCTACCGAGCGTTTGTCTCGCCATCTGAGATCGTCGGTTGAATGCCGATTTCTCGAGCACTTTGTTGAACTGAGACACGTCGCCATGCCACGGGCGGTACTTAAACTCTGCCACGAATCTGGAGACCACCCGAAGGGGCGATTTGGGATTTTATCCCTTGATATTCGCCGCCTCCTGACCAGTGCTGGATCACGAGTGACAGGGACTTGGTGTCAAATCTGACACGACAGCGGGCTAAAATAGTCCGGAATTCTTGATGGAAACACCCGAGGACGAATCGTTGGCTTTTGTAATTCCTACCTCTTTGTTCGCCGACAGATTGTGTGACCAGAAGGATTCGGAAGAAAGAGGGGTTTCGGTTCGGCTGACCAGTTGACAATTTTGCCTTGATAAATTCGATCGTGTGATAGGGTGAGTTTCAAAATGCCAGCACACGCTAGCTAACGGATCCTGGTTTCACGCCGCCCCGTTCGGAAAGCCCAAGGGGTGTCTCAGCCTCTTGCCTACCAGGAGCTAGCAAAGCCTATTTCCGAGACTTGTGTTTAGGGGATGACTCATATAGCGCAACTATCGGTTGATCATAAGAATGATCTACGCTGACCGAAGCCGGGTGCGAGGCTGATCTCCATTGCACCTACCGAGCAAACCTCCATGGCGGGGAATGGTATGATTTGGAATACAACGGGAACTTGTCCTGCGGAGCTTGAGCGGCGAGCTCTCGTCTTGTCCGATCTGTTGAGAAATGAAGCTAGGTGACCCCCTGGAAAATCATGGACCATGGAATTATCACTAGCCGCAACAAAGCTCAAGCTAAGCCACCGGGGATCTGTCGAACGGCGATCTGCAGTACGCCTGATGCTGATGGCTACTGGCATACAATCCCTTACGAACCCAACACAAAACCAAGGTTCTAGGCGGCAACCCCGAAGGGCCTAGACCCCTATTCTTCCATGCGGCTGATAATTGCCGACCGTTGACATACCCGCGATCCACTGGGGGCTTATCTATCCGTGTCGACGGCCTCGCTCGCGGACAGCACCCTCCCGGGCCCATCAAGGACAAATTCGCGCACGCACTTGCCACGAGGGCGGCCGGTCCTTGTCAAACAGTGGTTTGTCATGGTGTATGTACATCGTGGTGATGCCTCGTGTTCAGAATTTCCCTCCCAATATTTGTCGTATCGCTGCTTTCTCCGGCGCATACCTATGGAGGCCTTAGTGGGAGATCGTGCCAGGGCAGATAAGCACATTACGGCACAGCCTGGATGCTGCAGATCCTCCTTCTAGCACCTTTGTGCGTAATCCATAGTTTCATCATAGCGTGGACGACGCATGGCCAAGTGCTTACCATATGGTACAGACCTGTCCTCGACAGTCCATCCGCGGTAAGGCTTAGTTCGGCCGGCGCCGTCCACAACTTGCTGATGCCAGTTTCGATAGGATTCGAGGGTGACAGTGGCACTCAATTACCGCATATCTTTACTTTAGTGAACCCGGTCGTGTGAACGCTATCGCGAGGATGGCGTTATCTGGTGCTCACCGTATAAATACATTCGCGGAGTCTACACCGCGAGGCCGTGACAGAGAAGACGCGTTCGGTTATCCTTGAGGGCCTGACGGTCCATCGGAGATCATCAATGTCTGTATAACGTTACAGGATACCCAGTGACCTTCTACTCAAACGCTGTTTGGATATCAACACGGTCTGAGGGGCGCTTGGAGGCGGCTTCGGATTCAGTGAAGCGTGATCACTGATCAAACTGCGCAGGTCGTCACAGTCGGGGAGGATTTCCCATAAACTGCAAAGCTCAATGCTCAAAATTCCCAAGCTGTCCAATGCATGTTATCGCGTGGCCGTAGTTGCCGTAGTGTCACACCGCATTCACGAAATGAATGGTCGCAAGGATGGAAGGACCTCTGCCAAACTCGGATGCTCAGGCGCCCAACTGACCTAATATCATGTAATACAATTGGGTCTCGTGCCTCGGAGTGGCTAAGAACCCAAAACTAGACGCCGCCGCTTTCCAGATTTCGACAGAGTGGGCCGCACCGATCTTTTTGCAAATGGGCCCTCCCCGTTTCTGGTCTGAGGTCATTTGATGTGGGACGGGTCATCCTGAGGTCATGGGGTCTCAGATCGTTTCGCATACTTCCTTGGCTACCGCTTGTACTGGAAACGCCTCCTCACACACATCACATTACAGAGCGAGTTTTGATGATCCATTGTGCGAGCGGGAGGGGTTTAGCGTCATTCGTAATGAATCGCTGGGATCAATTCTCGTATTTCCTGGTGATGGCCCTAAATCATTTGACCTGGTAAACGCGCACTGCATGCAGGACCGATTTATCGGACAGGCGGGGATGCCAAACAGCGGTGGTCGTTTTCCACAGCGACAAGGCGGGGTCGGCGAATACCGCTCGTGCATCAAATCGTGGAGAGTGTTTAACGTTTACCCCTTAAATAAATAAACCTGCCGATCAGACCTTCTTCAGAACTCCGGAAGTGTGTAGGTTACGGTACTCCAGGTTCCTCGACCCGGCAGATCACTGGTATACATGAATGTATGCACCGCGAAGCATGAATCGCCCGGTTCTAGGCCCTAAGGCCCATGACCAAAGAGAGTTGGAAGGTTCGTAACAGAGAAAGAGGGCCAGAACACTAGGTCTACGGATCCAATTCACCATCAAGGAAGAGTGAGGGTGTGTGCGAGGAATCACCTGGAAAACCGTTAAACCGCTCTTCCTCCCATTCGGAGGTCGGTGCGTTGGAATCAAGGTTGCATTCAGAGAATCGAGTCAAGAAAACCCTACACCCTCGGACTGAATTGTATACCGGGAGATCATGAGGTACGAGAGGGTTGGTTAGGCAGCAGTCATATGAATGGGAGAGGATGGAAGAGGACGGAACACGAGGTCTGACAAGCGCCACATCCTCATTAATCATCGCAATTGAGACCTAGTCTGCAGGAGGCTCCAAACCTTCTGGCATCCGCTGCGCGATATCGAGGCCGGCAGATATTTGGACATTCATCCCGAATTCCGCACAATGCCGGCGCCGACGCAATAATCGGATGCAAGGCCGGATGCTAGACTAAGACGGATGCAGGAACGTCTGTAACTGTAAAGGGAAAGACGTGCGCAAATTAACGTGAGAAAGGAACCGTTCGAACCAAGAGGGAAGACGCAATGGGACTAGAACGCCATGGAACCCGTAGCCGTAGAAGTAGTAGAACGGAAATGGCCCGAGCCCAAGACGTAACCGTAAAGAAGGAGTGGACGGAGAGTTGCATTTCAAAAAGCGGCGATTTGGATACGGAAACCATATAGCCCGGGGAGAGGCGCGACTGAAATGGAATAGAAAACCCAAATCCATGGGGCAGTGAGGTAATCGACTCATTGGTGGGCGAGTTCGATGCCATCGCGCCCTTGTAGCCCATGCGGACACACTTGGAGGGTTTTGCTAGTGTCAAGGTCGGATCCCACGGATGCGATCCCGAGGCAGGCGACCAGTGAATAATGAGCGGGTGATAGACGGATGGACGGGCCCACGGCGTGACACGGAAAAGAAAAATCGAGATGGAAGAATGGAAGAAAACACTCACGTATTCATCGTAGTGGTGGAGCACTTCACGGAGTTGTTTGCGAGATATGTCCGCATGGTAGAGGATCTCATCATCCGTGCATTTTCCGTCAAAATATTGATGTATGCTGCTATGGGCGTCAGAAAATGAACGGTAAAAATGACCGAGAAACACTTGCGTTTCGAACCGCTTAGCGATCCACGAGCTCTTGCCCTCGCTCATCTTACTCAACCACCTTCTCTCCCTGGGTGTTGCACGTCCGGGATCGGGTATTATCGAGGGAACGCTCTCGTCGTCTTCATCTTCACTATCCTCCGTGTCGCCTTCATCATCATCCCCTCCGTCATCCTCTTCGCCAGATTCGTAGAATGGATTCTCGGAAATCACGTCCTCAAGAATCCGGCTCCGCCCTCTCGAGGCGCTCCCAGGATGATCCCGAGCGCTAGACCTCCGACGGGACATGTAAGGACCATCGTACTCACTACTTAGTGCACGAGAAGAAGATGTCGAGGGTAACCTACGAGTCCTCCGCCGAGCCTCACGGGGTGAAAGTGAGAACCAGTTCGGGGAACCCTCGAAACTACTCGGTTTTACAAGGTCGGGATCTTCATCCCCGTCTCCCATCTCCTCTTCCGATACGCGGGGAGTTTTTTCATCGGCACCCCCTTCATCTTCAACGATAACTTCTTCGGCTAAGGTTGGACCTCTGTTTCGTCTCCCGAGGCTGCCACTGCCGCCTCCCTCTTGTCCAGTGTGAGGAGTCTGGAACCGGGCATTCCTCCCAGGCCACTTAGTAACCCTCTCGGCTCTCTCCCTCTCCATATCGTCTCTACATTTCTGCTTCACCACCACGGTGGCGACAACCCTCACATGTAGATGGAGGGTCACCAGGAGGTCACGTTTGAGCATCCAAGCAACAACGTTATGGAAGAATGGGAGAAATGACTTGTTAGACTGCACTACCGTCGCATAAAAGTGTTGGGCGGCATTGGGATTAGGGGGTTGAAGCCGATCCCGAGAATGAGAATGAGATCCAGAGTTTGAATTAGAGTTGGATTGAGAGCGTGAGGATTGTGTCGGGTAGAAACCGAACTCAGCGGTGAGTGGGGGTGCCGAGTAGTGAGAAGAAAAGGCAGAATCGGGCGGGGCGAGCGAGGCAACGGATGCCGAAAGGGGAGTGAGATCCTGGGCGGTCAGTTGCGGAGGAATGGAGGTCGAGATTGCGCTCAGGATTCGAGTAAGAGTAGGAACGAAAGGGTAATGTTGGGAGAAGTCTCGATCGAAATCCCTTGCCAGTTCGGCCAACCTAGATGACTCGTGTCAGGACGATATCAGGGCTAAGGCGAAAGAACCAACGGGGCGGGGAACTTGGGAGCAAGGGTGAACACCGTCTTGAGTTGTGGATGCACGAGATCCACGAGCTTCGCGCGGCGGTGATGTACTAACCAACGGACTGTTGGGTATACTTGAGTGGCAAGATCCCAGTCGAGCAAACTTGCCATATCCGCCAACCTGACACACCAAAACAGTCAATTCAGTGGAATCAGGAACTGGGGTGAGAAAACCGACGAGAGGGTGATAGATGTGATCTCCAGGAACCTGATCAGTTGTTCGGCCAGTTGCCTGTCCTCCGGTATGACATTCTGTCCGGTAATCAAATCCGCATAAAGGGCATTTCCGTCCCCGTGTTCTCCATCGTCGAGTAACAACAGGCTCTTCCAGGGTGAGAGAGTGGGTAGTCTCCAAGCGCAACTGAGCTCCTTTCCCCATCCTTCAGTGCCGAAGAAAGATTCCTCGTGTTGTTGATACTCTAAAGCGAGATCGTCGTCGTAGTCGTCGTAGGAAGTGCTGTGCAGGAGTGAGTCGAGGTAGGGGGGCAACTGAAGCTCTAGCGGCAAATCGTGAATCGTGATATTGGCTATCACCCCCGCCTTGATGGCTTCGTAGAGATTCTTCATCGCCTGGGCGAGACCTGAGACACGTAAGGCGTGCTCAACGTAATCGGCGAACCGCTCGCCCCGTGAAGCGTATTGGTCCTTGAGGTTGATCAAAAGATCCGATTCCTGCTCGACATAGTTCGAGAGAACCTGTTCTTGATAGAGGACTGCGGTAACCGTAAAGGCGATGTGTTCGTATATGATATCGAAGTACTTGGAGACATTCCCGGAAGCGGAGGAAGAGGGGTCGGGGAGATCCATGACCAGGACGAAGTGAAACGTTTGTAACCATGAAGATGGGGAATTAGGCGCGGTGGTGGGATCCGATGAAGAGTCGGAGTCACTTGATTCCTCATCATCCGCGACGGGGGTTGGGGGATCTACGTCGAGGAGTGGGGTCATAGGCGCGCTGACCGGAGCGGTCTTTGAAGCAGAGGATTTGCGTGGACCTCTCCCACGACGGCCGAAGAAAGAAGGTTTAGCGGAGTGCTTATCTGGGCGTGGAGTTTTGAATTTCCAGGTCGCACCCTTTTCGGCACAAACTGGGTGACCGATGAATGCGAGATCGTCTACGATCAATTCGAACTTTTGATGACATAGGGACTGATTCGGACACAAAAGCCCGGCGAGGAACTCTGCTGAATAACCCAATAGCTTGTTGTAGTTCTCGAAGGAGGATGTCTGTAAGTGATTTACGGTTGGGGTGGCAGTGGAATGGAAGGAGGAGTCTTGGATGTCGTGATGGGACGGCCCCAGATTGATCGGCGAGGTTCTTCCGGATGCTCGGGAGGAGGAGTGAGCAGAGAGCGGGTGGGAGTTGCCGGTGATGTCCGACAGCGAGTGATCCCTCGACCGATCCGGGGGCCCAGACCACAGGTGGTCCCCATCGTCGCCTGCGAGCCGTGCAGCGGATGCGGCCGAGAGGGCTGACGAGGAGGACACGGTGTCGGAGGAGTTGGCCGCCTTCCAGGGGTTGTCAGCCTGGAGCGCGGGGGGATGGGTGGCGGGGTTCGTGAGGTTTGGGCGCGCGAGTCGGGGGGACGACGCGGGGGTCGGGGGCCATCTGAAGACGAGGGCGGGGCCGGTGTTTGCAGAGTGGGAGACGAGGAGGAGAGCAATGAGCGACTCCATCCCTTGTCGAGATAAGCCCCTCTTTCGATTTCTGTTCGGTCGAGAACGGGAAAGTGTTTCAGAGTTGTTTACCTTTGTTTGCCACCCACGCCAATAATAATCACGAATATCATTGTGGCTAAAGAGTTGCTTGTGGTTAGGATCTGAATCCCCGTTCGAACACCCCCTTCCTCCCCGTTCATGGCCTGCCCGATAACATCCACCGCAACGACGGCGACAGACCCGGACGAAGGACTTCACGGCCTGGTCTACCCCCCCAACTTCCTCTCCTCCCTCAAGCTCCTTCTCCCAAGACCCCCACCTCACCAACCGATCCGCGCGCTCTCAGCCAAACAGTTCGCCCAAATCCATCTCCAAAGCCTTCTCTCCCATGCTCCTGACTCGGTCCTCTTCCCCTTCCTACACGGCCTAGAGGGCGATAACGAGGCCCAGATTCAGTTCTTCTCTTCTTACGGTCGCGTATCTAGGCGGTCGATTCTCCCCAACTATCGCGGTCTCGTCTGGGTGGCGTGTGACGACGACCCGCCAGAGTCCGCTGATTCGTCCCCCGTCTATAGCGACGACGACGACGACGACCTGGACGATGATGACTTTTCCTCCTCCGAGATCGAGTGCGACGTTTTGTCCCCTCAGCCGTTTGAGATGGACATCGACCGTCCGCCGTCGTCCAAGTTAGAGATAGACACGAATAACCTCTCGCATATGCATCCTGTGCACCACCGTACCATGTCTACTACCTCCGATTCCCAGCCGACAGTGTATGCTGTCGACTATGCCTATTCCGACACTCACCATGATCGTCGGTCGTCCACCGCTTCTTCCTTCACAACGTCTTCCCTCAATTCTCCCGACTCTGTAACAACGTTTTCCACCTCCAACACAGACCCTGCGGCGTCCCAGTTGCCCAGGGACGATCCAAGGTTGGGGACGACGGATTCGAGCCCCCCCACACTCACCGCTCCCTCTCCCTCTCCGCCACCTCCGATGTCCTGGACATTAACCTCCTCTTTCCGTCCATCTGAATTGCTCGTTAATACACCACACGGCCCTGAATTTGTAAGACCACGTGTGCCGGATGGGATTAGTCTCCGAAACTTTGGTATCCAAGTCGTAAGTTCAATCTCCGATCAAGACCCCGTATCGTCTTCCCTGCCCCGTCCTTGTTGTTGTTCTCCCGTCTGTCAGAACCCCGCACAGCTGATCAGCTGACCCCGTCTTTCGAATATCAGCCCATCTATGCCACGATATCCGACATCGTCATATACTCTGCAAAGGGTACCACCAGGTCTGCTTTCGCGCTGGCCGAAAAGTTCAAGCGGGCCATCGAGGCCAAGATGCTCGAGAGGCAGGACCGACTTCGTCAGGACGGTGATCCGAATCCAGAAGCCAACCTGATCGCCTACAATGTCTTTGTCTTGACGGCGACTCTCCCGGAGATGCTGGAATCCCTTCCTCATCTGATCGCTCGGTACGACGACATCGAGTACCGACATCCCATCCACGATGCACCCGTGACCCTCAAGGCCAACTTGACCAATTTTGCCCATCGAGAGAAGGATGAGATGCGGGATCTTACCAAGGCTACCGAGATTTTCTCGACATCTCCCCTTCCCGACGACCTCGTTGCTTCCCCCCCTTCGACCCACTGGGACCCTGCCATTGGCCAGGTTTATCTCGGCAACGCAAATGACGTGCCGATCGCTGATGAATGGGTTCCCCACTCACGCGGATCACATCCCACGGAAGATCCGTTCAACAGTGCCTACAATACCCCCGCTCAGGACGGTGGCTTCGACATCTGCATCGAGTGCCACGACTTTGCTCAATTCCCCACCCCCGCCCACCTGCGCGCCGCCGACGAACACCTTTCTGTCCTCGATGCCACGTGGGCCGCCCAACACTCGAAGCTCCTGGACGAAGGAGGAGAACTGCCTGTTCGACCGCCTCCGAATGCCAACTCGATCGTTCATTTGACGTTCCCGAGTTCGCCCCCAGCCAACGGATCTACAATTAGCGCTCTTGCGTCATCTATCGCGTTCTTGGACAGATGGTTGAGGATTCCTGGTGATGATGTTTCCTCTTCGGGGGCCGATCAACAATCCTCGTCAGCTTCGCGGAAACGCGGAGTAACATTTAGTTCGAGTTCATTGCCGCCACAAACCTCCTTCATTAATTCTTTCTTCTCCCCCTCGGCACATACCAACTCGGCGAACAGGTTCCGTTCTACTTCGGCTTCTTATTCTTCACACACCGATGACTCGTCTTCTCCCTATCGATGCCCGGCAGGATCGGTTCGGACCCGTCCCGTTAAGGTCCTCATTTACTCCGCCGATGGTTACACAGAATCATCCGTTCTCGCCCTATGTCTCTTGATGGCCCTGAGGGGTTTGTCTCTCCCTCAGGCGTATCTAGAGCTCCAGGTGGCGAAGAGGCGCAGCTTCTTTGTGTACCAGAGTGACCTGGGACTATTGAAGAAGGTTGAAACAAGGCTCAATCAGGATCGCGGACGAGCAAAGATGATCACCTCGAGTCTTTCCGATTCGACTCTTTCACCGACCCCTTCCACGGGTCCTGGGACTGGGATGAGCGGCGTTCAATACGTGAACGGCGTGGAGGGTCAGACTGAGGTCGGGTGGGACCCTGGCTTGAGGCCTGGTTGGCCGCAGCCCGTGGTGGGTCAAGGCCCCGGAGGTCACTTGAGCAAGGGTGGAGGCGTAGGTGCCAACTCTGGTGGCTCCCACGGACATTCAGCGAGTGTCGAAGAGTTACCCGTCCAGATGCAACAAGCTCAAGCGCAGGCCGACAACAAGCCCGGTAATGGCCAGGCCGCTGATGAGTCCGGCACGACCACCAACGTCCTGGGGTACCCGCCCGGTTTCAGAAGGCAAAGAGCGAGTACTCTACCGATGATGTCGGCTTTTGGCGACCATCAGAGTTGGTTCAACGACCCCAGGTTTAACGGCAGCTTCCCCAGCAGGGTGTTGCCATTCTTGTATCTCGGAGATCTGTAGGTCGATCATCGGCTTCGATTGACAAGCTGACTAACGACTCTTCGTAGCAATCATGCCTCCAATGCATACATGCTTCACGCTCTGGGTATCACCCACGTCGTTTCCGTTGGGGAGTGCGCATTGGTACCGCCACCCGAGTACAAAAATCCTTCCTGTTCGCCTCCACGCGAACGCAGGGCGTCGTTGTGGATCGAGGAGAGGGAGGGAAGAATTAAGGTGTTGGACATCCAGGGTGTCTGCGATGATGGTATCGATACCCTCGAGCATCAGCTGGGACCAATCTGCGATTGGATCGAGAGGGCGAGGTTGGAGGGTGGACAAGTGCTGGTCCATTGTCGGGTAGGTGTGTCGAGGAGCGCTACCGTAACCGTACGTTCAATCTCTCCTTGTACGATACCTTCGCCTCACGGATACCATACAGATCGCCTATGTGATGAAGCACCTTGGAATCTCTCTCGTGGACGCGTACTTGATCGTTCGTTCCCGACGGCTCTCGGTCCTGATACAACCAAATATGAGACTGCTATACAACCTCCTTGGTTGGGAGCTCAAGTTGATCAAGGAACGGTGCGAGAGAGAGATCAGAGAAGCTCGGGGCGTCGATGAGGCCCCTGAGATTCAAGTTCCCGAGGGCAAGCTTCGAGAGGGGTTGAGTCGGTGTCTGAACTGGCCGTATTTGGCCAGGGAAGTTCACGCGTTGAACGAGAAGTATTTGCATTGAGGTACGCCCCTGTCCTAGTCCCTGTTCTAGCGATCCGAGCTGACCTGAGAATACTTGCCAAGGTTTTCCTAGGTTCTTTTTGGGCTTTAGTGACTTTGTACTTACATATCGCCTTCTGTCGTGGTCTTCTCACCGTTTTCCATTTCTCGTTTCACCTGACCCCACTAATTACCCGATCCCCTTCCCACCCTTATTCATTCCCCCTCACCCCCCATGTTTCCTTGCACAGCTCATGTGTTTTCCATCACTGTTGTCTGTTCATCATCTGTAGCATCATTTTCCATGTCACCGAAGGTCTCACCCCATCGGTCGCTCCCCCTCCGTTCCATGTATGTAACCGCCCTACACGCTCTGTCGTTCCGCTCACAGCATCACATCCACGTCACGTTTTCTCTCTTGTCTGGCTCCATCATTTGAAGGAGCTTGTTGTTGTCGTTTTCCCCCCTTTCACTCATTAGGTTGTACACGCCTTTTTTGATGAGCGAAAGTGTAATATACCGAGGCCCGCGTCCACGATAGTCTCAGATCTGATCATGACGATAGATGAGACGCAGGTAATTTTATAACCTCGCACGGGCGGACGGACTTTGCTCAAACCGTTTAGCTCGCGATTTTCAAATATTCATGAACACACAAATTGAGCAACGAGAATGCCTTGCCCCGAAACCGCGGAGTGGGGAGCTATTGTTCACAAGGTAGCAACGAGGCACCGGCGCTTGGAGCAGCTCCGCAACAGGGTGACTCACGCGGTGATTGCTGCAATGATCCTTCTTCCCTCGTCCACCGGCAAGATAAGGGGGGTCAGAAGCCGCCTCCGATCGAAACGTACTTGATCTGGTCTCCCGTCATCCGGCCCAACTGTCCAGACCGCGTGTCCTGCTGATGCTTGGGAAAAGCTTGAAGCTTGAAGCCTAGCTGAAGGCTTCTTCGGCTTGGAATTTGAAAAGCCTTTTACGCTTTTGAATGGTCTGTTCCCGGGCTGTCGGCCAAATCCTTATTTCAATTTCGGCGGAAGCTGTTTTGCTTTTCTGCTCCCCTTTATTTTTTTGATGCGTTTAGCAGATCTGGAGATGTCGGATGAGGACCTATGCTTCTTGGTTGATGTGATCATAGAGTTGTTGGAGACGTTGGAGATCCTGTTATGTGGGGTATCACTCGGAAGCAGTGCGTACTTATTGACGCATCTGCCCCCCCGGACCATGTCCATGCAACCTACGTGAGGGGAAAGAAGGACAAGGTGGTGGTTCAGATCACTCCAAGTACTCTCCAACCTAACGAACGCAGTTCGTCGAATCTCTTGTGGTGGGTGGATTGAGTCGCGTCATGACGTTTTTGGTTTTGGAGATAAGGATGTTCGGCTGAATAGGATCTATTTCATCTCTCATTCCCTATCGTTGAACTGAACTCATAAGAGTTCTCACAAGAATTGCCGGGGCTTTGGATCCGGGAGTTATCTGTCGTACGTGTAAACCTGAACTCCACGACCCTCTTTCATTAGGCCACTGATACAACAGCAGCCACATGAATTGGGTGTCCTGGGGATGGGAGTTCCTATGGTCAATATAACCTCCTTCATAGGTTAGCAAGTGGCACACCGTGGGAGGACATCTCGATGAACACTTCAGCCGAACAGACAGCAGACCGATGCCAATGGGGTTACAACCTCAGTCCATGCACCGTTTATGAGCTCCACACCCCGGTAATGGCTTCGTTCCGGGGCGTATAACCTCGTGATTCAGCGGAGCACACTGGACGTGGTTAGTCGCTGTTCGCATTCCGTCACCTCCCTGGGTTAGAACATCTCTAGGATGCACAGATGGGAATAGACTACGGCGCCTACGTGGAGCGAGGCGTCCCCTTGTGATACAAGCAATAGGAAGGAGATGACGTCTGCAGTTCCCGCACGCCGCAGGAAATCGACCAGGGCCAGAAATCGAGGTGTGAATGGTAGCAAGCGATCATGGAGTGTTTATTGGATCAGAACCTTCGGCAGACGCTCCATGGCCCATAGTAACTGTCAAAGAAGGGGAGTCGGTTGGGATATATCAGGATTAGGCAGGGGAACAAGATATCAGTTCCTCGTGGTGCCAATTAGACAGGTATTGGGCGCCTATGGGCAGGCAAGGATAGTATTACCCCCGCGGCGGTGTGGAGCCATATACTGGTCCCAAGTGGCGAACTCCACGTCCGCAGGTTTCCGGCGTGTATCCCTAACGCGACCATCGAGCGGGGTACGGATCGGAGGACAAACCAAAAGAAGAGTGGAGTGGTCAACCGGTTGTAAGCGCCCTAAAGTGTCGGTTCTCCATTCCCCGGTGTTAGAGAACCACCGCGGTATTCATTGTCGTGAGATTCCACGGTGGAGACTACAGTTGTCGTTAGGCGGTGAAATTGGTTATAGGCCACAAGAGGTGTCATTCGCATGCGTGGGGATCGTATAGTGGTTGGGTCGGCGGGCACACATGTATGGAGTTTCTTCTGAATTGCTTCTCCTCCCCCGTTCGGCTAATCAGGGTGCAAACCCTCTCGAACGTGGTTTAATTGTCCATTGAAACGATAAAGGACGTCTATGCGTGGGTTGACTGTTAGTCAAGGGGTAGGAAAAGGTCGCCATGACAGTTCGCACCGGTCTGCAGTCTCGCCAACGTCCCTTGGGGGAAGCTGTGGCTTCCTGTCCTCGCCTAATGGAACCTCGGTATTGAAACACCGAAAGGATGCAAACAATCTCTAAATGCAAGGGCCCCGAGGGAGAGGTGCCTCCCGGGGAAAATACTGTAATTCACAATCAGCCACGCTCGCCCATGACCCCAGAGAGGAACTGAAGGTTGGATACCTTTCCGGATCGGATTTCCCCGGTTTGGGGAAGGTTTGAAGGTTGTGAAATACCACCCTATCATAGTCCGCAACGTTAGATCATACCAGAAACGCTGCTTACCGGATATGTATATACCAGATATTCTCAATCACCGGTGTACCAGCAGGGATATATTCATGCCGAACGACTTCAACTGCAAAACATCCGTTCCTGCGAACGGTTAGTCCAACTCGTCGGCATTTGGTGTCACGCGGCCGACAAGCACCGTACTTATGAGCCATCGGAGTAGACCCCTCCAGGCTGAGGCGTTCCTTGGAGCATCCAACACGTTTCCGATGATCGGATAACTCCTCGGACGGGGGGGGGGGGGACATGGTAGTTCGGGTTTTATCCTTCGACGGGCGATGGCCAGGGCACGACAAATGTGTGGAGTACATAAACGCCGAGCATGACAACAACGGGTTCCATCCGGTCCTCAAACGGGGGGCCGTGTGACAACGGCGGGGTGGGATTGCAAACGAGGGGAATGGAATAATTTTCGATAAGCCATGGGAGATATCACAAGAATCAATTTGTTCGTATTCGGGGGGATGGTCGCATGAGATGTGGGACTTGGACGAGGGATGGGGAACTCATTCCTTGCAAGGCCCGCGTTTGTTGAGGGGGTTACCTAAAGGAATATCGCAAGGACGTCGACACCCCGTCGATCCGGAATACCTTGACCCGGCTCATAGGACTAGTAGAGCCCAGGTATGAACCTGTACTTGACAACCCTCGCCCACTCCTCCCACTCCTTCCCAAACTCCTCTTTCAACACCCGGTCCTCAACCTCCGCCCTCTTCACAAACTGCCAGCCCACATAAAGCATCCCAACCAGAACACCGAGAACCACTGTATCCGTGCTCGGCCCGATCCGCTCGCGTAGTACCGTTCCCTGAGAGGTGAAGCTCAACGCGCAGCCCGAAATGATGAACGGCGGAGCTACATAGGACGGGTGGCGGACGTAGGCGTAGGGACCGGTGGTGATGAGTGTATGGGAGGGTAGAATCGCCAATTGGTATGTGAAATGATGTCCGAGAGACCTGAAACTTGAGAACCGCAACGCAGAAGCGAGAGCTGTGAGCAAAGTGCCCAGAACGAATCGACAGTTCAAGGGATTCTCGTGATCAAAGCTCCGAGGTACTTCCAGGATGACGAGGATCCAAAAGAATATAGCAAACGCGTAGGGGAAGTAGAAAGGTCCCAGTTGGGACCTCAATTTCTGTTTCCGCTTCGTCCACTCATCCGGGCCAGATCCTCCGCGGATTCTGCTGGGATCGCTGCCTTGTGACGTGGAGGGGCCAGCAAGTTTGCGAAATCTTTCCTGATGTGCCTCGTCCGGGACGGGATTCGGCGGTACGACGCTCACGGTTTGCAAGGTGGTCGCGATGGCGAACAACGACACTCTCGCCAGGGCGGCAGACATCGCTGGAAAGGCGACCTGGTGGTGGAAAGTTTGATGATGAATCTGTTCCGGATTCCCACGAACCACGGATCACGCATGGACTCCGCAGCCAAGAGTACTTACGGTTAATTTCTGTCCTGCTCATACTTAACTGCGCCCAGTCGTAGCGAGTTTGACGGGGATGGTAATACGGCGTAAGCGCCGAGGCCAACGAGGAATGAACAAAACAGTGGTCTAGAAGTTGAAGGATGCGTCCTCAACTTTACGAAAAATCGATGCACAGAACCGATGCACAAAGCTGTATATCACCACCCGGCCCGCTACCTCCTGAAAGACATGCAATGGCCATCCGCTATCCGAGGATGCTCACCTTCTGTTTCTTCTTCTTTTTCGAGTCCTTGCTAAACGTCCGCCAGCTACCCACACGTTGCTCTCGGTTTGCTATTGTAGAAATTAGTGAGTCGGTGCTATCAGTGGAAAACACCAGTAGCGACAAACCTTCCCAATTTGCATCCTCCTCGGCCTTGCGCTTCTTCGCGAGGACTTCATCTTCTTTCTTCTTCGCTTCCAATCCCTCGTTGGCAAGGTTCATCTTCACCGCCCTGTGTACGATAAACACGTCAGAGACAAGTGTAGGCTGGTCCCCGGCGCCCGTACTTACTTTCGTCGCCGGACTTCCTCCTCAATAAGCATGGTCTTGGAGGATTGACGAAGTTGAGTCTTGAAGGGTGGCGTGAGATTCTTCAAGCGTGGGTCATCCTCCGGTGTATTTGTAGGTAGTGTGAGTGATTTGAGGAGCTGGATTCGTGCCTCCTTGATGACTGCGTCCATCTCCTCTCGTTTCTTCGGATCAGAGAGCTCAGACTCAGCCTAGATTGCGTCAGTGAATATCAGGTGTACAACGTAAACACACGTAGGTAGTACCTTCTTCAGTAAATCGAAAGCCTCTGGGGCGCGTGCGTGTTGGGTCTTGTCAGGATGGATGACTGCAAACAGAAAAACGTACGAGGCATGCGTTGGTCAACGAACAGATTCTTCAGTCACATCGAGAGGTAAAGCAAGCGGTTTCGTGGACCGACGACGGTTGAAGCGATAGTGCATTTGGATAGGGAGAGGTGATGCATGAGGTGGAGTGTAAGAGGGGATCGTGTGCTCACAGAGTGAGAGCTGTCGGTATCTCTTCTTGATTTGTTCTGGTGTGGCGGATTCATCTATGTCTATGACGTCGTAAGGGCTACGAGAAGTAAACCGGTGAATTCTACCTTAAAACGCAAGGACACACGCATGATGCTTACTTGAGCTTAAACGCCTTCAGAATCCGTTCCACTTCTACATCCCGTTGAAAAGCGCTGGCTTCTCGGTTAAGGATCTTGTCCAGGTCTACATCCCCAGACGACATGGGTGCAATGGGGTCTTGTTTGTCTCCAGAGGACATTGTGGCAACCTTGTGTGAACGGCGTGCCAAACGCGGATGAGTAAGTTTGTTTGTGTTTATTTACCAAAGGCTTTAAACTCCACGTGGCTTCCTTCCACACCCGAACCCGCTCGTCCGCTGAGATAAGATGGCTCCCCTACGAGTAGGCTACGGTAACCGCATCGACCGCCCATAGATACAACCGAGCTAACCCTCCGTCAGTTAGGGAACATTTCTCCTCTCCCTTGCTTCAGTTCGCCGAAGTGGATCAAGGAAAATCCTTCGTCCTCGTCGAATGCCCAAGTGAACCTATGCACCCAGTGCTTTGCTGGCCCGTATACTCACCAAAGTACCAGGCGGTACAGGCCAGCTGATCTCCCGACTCACCAACGACGAAATTGATGTTGCGATGTACGCTGAGCGGCTTTCTCTATGTCTTACCCACACTTCTGAGGCAATCCTAGTGCTCTAACGGATGCTTTGATCTCTGGAATTGCGAAGGGCTCGAAAGCATATAAGCTCGTGGGAAGCTACGTTACTTCACCACTAAACTGGTACGTATTCCAGGCATAACGGATACCCCGTGCGAACCCACCCCCCAGGGCCGTCGTCACCGGAAAATCTTCATCCTTCGACTCTATCGCAAACTTGAAGGATACAACAATTGGAATATCCCGTCAGGGAAGGTGAGTAGGACGCTAGGATTGTTGCTCGAGCTACGATTAACATGTTCCAAACAGCGGTAGTCAGACGATGGCCTTCGTGATGGCTCTCCAACAAGGATGGTCACCAACGACGTTGAAATTCCAAGGTACATGATCCCCCATTGCCAATCTCTCCAGTCACTCAGTACACTACGCCAGTGAACAACGATATCAATGGTCTCATCGGCTCCGTCAACGACGGTTCAACAAGTGCGTTCATGTGGGAATGGTTTACCACGAAACCGTGGCTGGACTCCGGCGAAGTTCGCTTCGTACGTGTCCCTACAAAGAAAACACCACAGCACATAGCCAAACTCACCTGGTCAGATCGGCTCTGTTCCCACCCCGTGGCCATCATGGTTAATTGCCGCACACCCGTCTCCCGAGCGTGCTCCAAAGAAAGCAGTTCACGACTTCTTAACCACCCTCACTAGCTACGTTACCAAGTTCGATTCTCAGGAAAGTAGGGAATCAATCAATGTCCCTTTCATCCGAAAGACTTGGGGATATCCCGAGGCCGATATCAAGGTGTGTGACGAATACAGTGATGCCGACTCCATCATGCGATACCGGTCCCGTCACAGGAATGGATGAGCACTGTCAAATACACCAACGACTGCACGACCATCTCTTCTGCAGTGTTGTCGGAAGTGTTAAAGTACGCACAAGTACGGAATTCTTTCCACCCGCTGCTCACTGTTGCAACTCCCATAGAATCCTTTCAACCGCCGGGTTCATCGCTTCCCCAGAAGGAACGACCGAAGCTGCCCACGAAATTTTTATCGACACAGAAGTCGCTCGGATTACCTAGCAGCATCGTGCACCAATACAACTTGAACTTGGTCATCAGGAAAATTCACGGGGAAAGCAGTAGCAGATGAGCTCCGCTGCGTGAATCGAATTGTTTACGGTAAAACCGACCATCGTGGTCGTGGGCAGCCAATCCTCCTCCAAGTCTCACGGTCCCAGCCGGACACGCGGTCTATGAGCTAATTTCTAGAGAGAAGTTCGAGTGAGAATGAGATAAATGATGTAAACACTAAATAGTACACCCATGCAAAACGTGAAAAAGAAAAAACAAACAAACAGAAACCTATACCTGTACAGGTCGGACATATTGACTAAGCTTGCGACTCCCATAAAAGCATCTCCACACATAAGCCTGCAACCTGTTCTCCCTCTCGCTTTCGCTAACCACCAGCCTCTCGACCGCTGAAAACGGTCGACCCTGGTCAGACCGGTACTTCACCAGGTCCTCAATGGTATCCCACACCTCACAATCCAGATCGTCATGTATACAATCGTCGTCGGGGCACGGCTCCAGATCCCCTGAAACCTCGAAACGGATGGTCTTCAGTTGCGTCCCGAGCTGCTTCAAGTCGTCCCAGAAGCTCCTATACCATCCCGTTAGGTAGTTGTAGCCCACCTCCAGGGTTTGGGCATCCATCATCATCAATACGAGGGTGCTGTTGTCACCGAAGCAATGGTCGACGTGCTCCGGCCCATCATAGAGGCGGACGTGGCGTATGACGGGTTTCGCGTATCCAGTAAGGTCCTCCCAGCCCTCCGTGAACTCATCTAGGTAACATTCGGTCGTGACTGTGATCTCCTCTCCGGTGGCAGATATTGTGTACATATCGGCGTCCTCTGATGAAATTCGAAGTGATGAGAGACGTTGGAGCGCGGGGATGCGAATGGCGGTCGAAAGCTTTTTGAGAGGGCGGTTGACGGCCAGCGACTTGAGGTTCAAAAGGTGAACAGGGGGACCCTTCGAGTCACCCTCGAAATCAATCCACTTCAGGTCTAGTGATTCGAGAGAGCGGTTGTTACGTATGAGTAGCCGAAAAGCCTCCGTATTGATTCTCGAAGGCCTGGATTCCATATCGAATACGAAGGAGAAGGAGGTTAGGTTGGCGACCTGTGCGATTAAGCTGTTCCAGCCCCCCACGTAGGTCAGGAAGCGTAGGGTAGGAACGAAGGGTGGGGTGGAGAATAGATGATCGGCATGGGTCGTCCCCTCGTTCTTCCACGTGAGAGTGACGAGTCGGGGAAATGTTGAGGTGAAAAATCGACAGCTCCCTAACGCGAACCGCGCTCTCCCCGTAATAGGTACCCAGTCGCCATCAAATTCGATGTCCAACGCGCGGATACGATTGGAATGTCTGGTTTCGGCGAGGAGCTCAAATTGGAAGTGCCACTCGCAGGGGTTAGATTCGTTGGGTAGCAGCCTTTCTCGAACTCCCTTGTCGCACGTGCAATCCGGGCGGATTTTCCCGAGCTTTCTAGCCTCCATCGTGACATCCAACGCGACAGGGTAGCTTCTCCGGAGGCACGCATCGATAAAGCTTCGACGATCCTCTTGCGTTATAAAGATCGCTGACCACAGTCGAGGTTGATTAAGCAACGCCATCCTCCAGAATCGGCAGACGTGGGTTAACTTTGAGAGATCGTGCAGGCCTTGTCGAGTGCGTGGAGGTGCGACGAGTTGGAAGATTCTGATGAGGATCTCGACGGGAACGTTGTAGATAGGACCGCGTTTCGGGAGGGGGGGTGATGCATCGCGTGGGCGGTACCGTGGAGGACATTCGAGGAGCGCTCCTGCCAAAGAACTTCCTGTCTTCCCTGACTATCACCCAAGTCAGTACCAGATCACGGCGCAGGGCGAGTCTGTGAACGCACGTCGGCGATCGGTACGTCAGGTTCGCTGCGAAAGATGTTCGTTGAGTCGGATTCTTGGATCAGAGACAGATGATACCTACCCGCCATCACACATGGTTTGGGTGAGCGGGAAGACGTAAGTCCCAGTGCGCGCGCAGAGTGCGGCGTTCACCAGCACATCAATGTCCACCGTTTCTGATTGTCGGAAGCTGTCATCGAACCATGTGGACGAATCCATGACCCCCTCGTTATGGGTTGGAATGACAGGAAATGGTCGGAGATTGGTGATGGGGTAGAGGGAGTACGCCAGGGGTGTGGTCAAGTGGCGAGCGTCAACCGGTTTGGAGGTTCCTACTATTCCCACGGGGAACGTGCGAGCTGCTGCATTGAATTGTACCTCAACCCAGGGGGAACGAGAGGACCGTAAGACCGCGTCTATTAAGAGTGCCCCCATAAACAACTACACTGACCGGAGCAAGCAGATGAGAGAAACTTGAGAGATAGGGGCGGGGAAGCCTGAGACTCGTACCCTAGATCATCGTCGGAGCAAATGGATCCATTTTGTGAATTGGCTTGACGATTCTTGATCATTCGAGCGAGTGATGGTTCGGGCCCTGTATAGCGAAGCAAGCGTGTACACTGCTGATCCCAGGAACGCCATTCAATAGACAAGACCAGGGGACTCGACAAAGCTTAGCCGGCGTAACCTCAGCTAACTCCACGCACCGCGCGCAAACCAAAGATCACGGTCAATCTACAAGGTAAAAGTGAGTAGGGGGGGATCTGTTACCCAAC
>Ga0307517_10002508_pt1 | contig 29345 bp, 27 predicted proteins | sample 23_EM_MG_FD_194515 | JGI IMG/M metagenome (GOLD analysis project Ga0307517, IMG submission 194515) | Populus trichocarpa ectomycorrhiza microbial communities from riparian zone in the Pacific Northwest, United States - 23_EM | ecosystem: Host-associated > Plants > Roots > Unclassified | place... | reverse complement strand
GCTGCGTTCGCGCCAATGCACGCTTTGTGGCTGGTCTCCAACCTTCAGTGATGGCCATGTCCAACAGCGCCCCGTCGCATCTGCTTCCCGTCTTCGCCCGAGTTGATCTCGGCTTCGAGCGCGGCGAAGGCGCGTGGCTGATCTCAACGTCAGGCGAGCGCTATCTCGACTTCACCTCGGGCGTTGCGGTGAATGCGCTGGGTCATGCGCATCCGCATCTGGTCGCAGCACTGCAGGAGCAGGCCACGAAACTGTGGCACATGTCGAACCTGTTCAGGAGCCCGGACGGCGACAAGCTCGCAGCGCGGCTGTGCGAACAGAGCTTTGCCGATTTCGTGTTCTTCTGTAATTCCGGCGCGGAGGCGATGGAATGCGCGATCAAGGTCGCGCGCCGTTATCACGCCGCCAAGGGCCATCCCGAACGCTATCGCCTCGTCACCTTCGAAGGCGCGTTCCATGGCCGCACGCTGGGCACGCTGGCGGCGACTGGCTCGGCCAAATATCTCGAAGGCTTCGGTCCGCCGCTCGACGGTTTCGACCAGGTCGCGCATGGCGATCTCGAAGCGGTCAAGAAGGCGATCGGGCCGCAGACCGCGGGCATCCTGATCGAGCCGGTGCAGGGCGAGGGCGGCGTGCGCAGCGCGCCGCATGCATTCTTCAAGGCGCTCCGCCAATTATGCGACGACAAGGGCCTCTTGCTGATCTTCGACGAGGTGCAGACCGGCATGGGCCGCACCGGCGATCTCTTTGCCTATAAGCGTCTCGGCGTTACCCCCGACATCATGTCGCTCGCCAAAGCGCTCGGCGGCGGTTTTCCGATCGGCGCCTGTCTCGCGACGGCAGAGGCGGCTTCCGGCATGACGCCGGGCTCGCACGGCTCGACCTTCGGCGGCAATCCGCTGGCGATCGCGGCCGCCAACGCAGTGCTCGACGTGATGCTGAAGCCCGGCTTCTTCGATCACGTGCAGAAGATGTCGCTGCTCTTGAAACAGAAACTCGCCTCCGTGGTCGATCGTTACCCGACCGTGCTGGCGGAAGTGCGCGGCGAAGGCCTTCTGGTCGGCGTCAAGGCCGTGGTGCCGTCGGGCGATCTCGTCAACGCGCTACGCGACCAGAAGCTACTGACCGTCGGCGCCGGCGATAACGTCGTGCGTTTCCTCGCACCCCTGATCGTCTCCGAATCCGAGATCGAGGAATCCGTGCAGCGCCTCGAACGCGGCTGCATCGCGCTGTCCAGCGACAAGTCAAAGAAGGCGGCGGGGTGATGAGCAAGTCTGTCCGCCACTTTCTCGATATCAGCGAGCTGCCGCCCAAGGAATTGCGCGACATGCTGGCCTTGAGCGTCGCCATGAAGGCGAAGCAGAAGGCGCAAGAAAAACTAGGTGAGAAGAACAAGAAGCCGCTCGAAGGCAAGACGCTGGCGATGATCTTTGAGCGGCCGTCGACCCGCACCCGGGTGTCGTTCGACGTCGGCATGCGCCAGCTCGGCGGCGAGGCCATCATGCTGACGGGCGCGGAAATGCAGCTCGGCCGCGGCGAGACCATCGCCGACACTGCGCGCGTGCTGTCGCGTTACGTCGATGCGATCATGATCCGGATCCTCAACCACGATGCGCTGCTGGAACTTGCGGCGCATGCCACTGTGCCCGTGATCAACGGGCTGACGCGGCGCTCGCATCCCTGCCAGATCATGGCTGATGTGATGACCTTCGAGGAGCATCGCGGGCCGATCGAGGGCCGCACCGTGGCCTGGACCGGCGATGACAACAACGTGCTGGCGTCATGGGCGCATGCGGCGGAACGTTTGAAGTTCAAGCTGAACGTCGCGACCCCGCCGCAACTGGCGCCGAACAAGGCGATGAAGGACTGGATCAAGGCGACCCACGCGCCGGTCGTGCTCGGCAACGATCCGGAAGCCGCCGTGCGCGGCGCCGATTGCGTCGTCACCGACACCTGGGTATCGATGGGCGACAAGGACGGCGAGCATCGCCACAACGTGCTCAAGCCCTATCAGGTCAACGCCCAATTGATGTCGTTGGCGAAACCCGACGCGCTGTTCATGCACTGTCTGCCCGCCCATCGCGGCGAGGAAGTCACCGATGAGGTGATCGACGGCCCGCAATCGGTGGTGTTCGATGGCGCCGAAAACCGCCTGCATGCGCAAAAAGGGATTCTGGCCTGGTGCTTTGAGACGGTGGCGTAATTATTTTTCGTCGTCCCGGCGAAGGCCGGGACCCATACCGCGTGATCCATCGATTTAGACTAGCTGGCGGAGGCCTTTTGTTGCTCCGTGCAGCGGTGGTTATGGGTCCCGGCCTTCGCCGGGACGACGTATGAGGTGACATTCGCGTCCCACTACGACCCCCTTTCGATTCACCCCTTCCGACCCCAGATAGAGCGCCATGACTCAATCCCCAGACATCAAAATCACGGCCGAGGCGCCGATCCGCGCGCCATCGGCGGTTCCCATCGACGATGCGGCGCTGCCGTTCGAGGTCAATGCGCTCGATCTGCGGGGACGGCTGACCCGGCTTGGCCCCGCGCTCGACGACATCCTGGCCAAGCACGATTACCCGGCTCCGGTCGGCAAGCTGCTCGGCGAAGCCATCGTGCTGGCGACGTTGCTCGGCTCGTCGCTGAAATTCGACGGCCGCTTCATCCTGCAAACCCAGACCGACGGTCCGGTGTCGTTCCTGATCGTGGATTTCCAGTTGCCGGATCGGCTGCGCGCCTATGCGCGCTTCGATGCGACGCGGCTCAAAGATGGCCAGGATTCCGGCGCGCTGCTCGGCAAGGGTCATCTCGCGATGACCATCGACCAGGGCGCGGACATGAGCCGCTATCAGGGGCTGGTGGCGCTCGAAGGCGGCAATCTCGAAGAGGCCGCGCATGAATATTTCCTGCGCTCCGAACAGATCCCGACCCGCGTGCGGCTCGCGGTCGGCGAGGAATGGCGTGGCAGCGGCGAAGGCCCGAAACATCGTTGGCGCGCCGGCGGCATGCTGCTGCAATTCCTGCCCAAGGCGCCGGAGCGGGCGCGGCAGGCCGACCTCGATCCCGGCGATGCGCCGGAAGGCGTGGTCACGCCTGAGGTGGCGGTAGACGACGCCTGGGTCGAGGGCCAGTCGCTGATCGCGACCGTCGAGGATGTCGAACTGATCGATCCGGATCTGTCGGGCGAGCGATTATTGTATCGCCTGTTCCACGAGCGCGGCGTGCGTGTGTTCGCGCCGCTACCCTTGCGGGCGCAATGCTCCTGCTCGCGCGACGCGGTGTCGTCGATGCTGAAAAGTTTTGCCGCCAAGGACCGCGCCGAGATGGTCAAGGACGGCAAGGTGGTGGTGACCTGCGAGTTCTGCTCGTCGGTGTATGAGTTCACGCCGGACGAGGCGGGCGTGGAGTAGGGCGCCGCTCCCTCCCCGTCATTGCGAGCTTAGCGCGACAAAACAGCCCGAACGCGAACACACATTCGACTGTCGTCACCCGCGCATGCGGGTGATCCAGTATTCCAGAGACAGTGCTGGTTGAACCGAGAAGCCGCGGCGTACTGGATCACCCGCCTTCGCGGGTGACGACACCATTAGTGGGGTGAGCGTCGTGCGCCCCTCGCCCTCTAATTCAACACCCGCTTGTTGTCCGGGCTATCGAGCGAAAACGTCGGCACGTCGATTTCAAAACGTTCGCCGCTTTCGTTGACCATCTGATAGCGCCCGGTCATGAAGCCCGATGCGGTCGGGAGCGGGACGCCGGAGGTGTATTCGAAGCGCTCGCCGGGCGCTAGCACCGGCTGCTCGCCGACGACGCCTTCGCCGCGGACTTCCTCCCGCCGGCCGGTGGCGTCGGTGATGATCCAGTGCCGCGTCCGCAACTGCACGGTCTCCTTGCCGGAATTGGTGATGACGATGGTGTAGGACCAGAAATACTGGCCCTTCTGGACCGACGGGTGGTCAGGCACGAAATTCGGCTCGACGGTGACCTCGATTTGGCGGGTGACGGCGCGGTACATCGATCAAAGCTTCCAAAATCCTGTTGCCCATCATAGCGAAGAAAGCCGATGGAACCAATTGCGGGACCGGCCGGCGGGGGCCGGCCGGTCGGGCTATTCCATCCTTGTTTCAACACAGTTTCGCCCTAAGGCGCACCCGCGCGGTTCCGATCCCCGTATCCGGCTTGTCTTTGGCTTTTAATGCCTTACTTGCCTGCAATCTGCGGGCCGATATGATCGTTTACGTCGTGCAATTTGCGTAGATTCGCTGCCAAAACGGTGCCCGATGTCGTCCATTGCCGATCAAATTGCCGGATCGTCCGTTGCGGAAACCGGCGCGCGCGCCGCCGCAGCCGCGACTTCCGCGCCGGCGATCACGCTGCCGGCGGCCGGCGATCGCGAATTGCGGCTGGATCTGTTTCGCGGGCTGGCGCTGTGGCTGATCTTCGTCGATCATTTGCCGCCGAACTTCCTGACCTGGTTCACGATCCGCAATTACGGCTTTTCCGACGCCACCGAAATCTTCATCTTCATCTCCGGCTACACCGCGGCCTTCGTCTACGGCCGCGCGATGCTGGAGGCCGGCTTCGTGGTGGCGACCGCACGCATCATGCGGCGGGTCTGGCAGATCTACGTCGCGCATGTGTTCCTGTTCACGATCTTCCTGGCGGAAGTTTCCTACGTCGCGACCAATTTCAACAACCCGCTCTATTCGGAAGAAATGGGGATCATGGATTTCCTCAAGCAGCCGGATGTCACCATCATCCAGGCGTTGTTGCTGAGGTTTCGTCCGGTCAACATGGACGTGCTGCCGCTCTACATCGTGCTGATGCTGTTCCTGCCCGTCATCCTGTGGCTGATGAAGTGGCGGCCCGACGTCACGCTGGCGCTGTCGGCCGCGCTCTATGCGCTGACCTGGCAATTCGACTGGTATCTGTCGGCCTATCCGAACGGCGTCTGGTTCTTCAACCCGTTCGCCTGGCAGTTGCTGTTCGCGTTCGGCGCCTGGTGCGCGCTCGGCGGCGCCGTTCGGATGTCGCGGATCCTCTCCTCGCCGATCACGATGTGGATCTGTTTTGCCTACCTGCTGGCCGCCTTCTTCGTCACGCTGACCTGGCACATCCCGCAGCTGAGCTTCCTGATGCCCAAGCGCCTCGAACAGTGGATGTACCCGATCAGCAAGACCGATCTGGATGTACTGCGTTTTGCCCATTTCCTGGCGCTGGCCGCGATCACCGTGCGCTTCCTGCCCAGGGATTGGTCAGGGCTGAAATCGCCCTGGCTGCGACCATTGATCCTGTGCGGGCAGCATTCTCTTGAGATATTCTGTCTTGGCGTCTTTCTCGCCTTTGCCGGGCATTTCGTGCTGGCTGAAATCTCCGGTGGAGCCGGCCTGCATTTCCTCATTAGCGTCGCCGGCATCGTCATCATGTCCGGCATGGCGTGGGTCATTTCGTGGTACAAGCATTCCGCCGACAAGAATGCATCGAAGAAAAAGGGCGCTGTTGGCAACGCCGATATGGCGGGAGGGGGCTGATGAAGTCCAACCCGATGATGATCCTGGGACTTGCCTTGGTTGCCGGCTTGCTGGCCGTGGCTCCCGTGCGCGCCGAGGATGCGCACGGAAATTGCGAGGTCCCGCCCTATCTGCTGACCTCCGAGAGCCCGCTGCCCAAGGTCGAGACCGCCATTGTCAGCGACCGCCGGCTGGAAATTCTGGTGGTGGGCAGCCGGTCGTCGTCCATCACGGCATCCGAAGCCAGCGCCTATCCTGGCCGGCTGCAGGCGATATTGAAGGAGGCGCTGCCGAAGGTCGCGGTCAACGTATCCGTAGAACTACAGGTCAAGAAAACGGCCGACGAGGTCGCTAGCGGACTTGTTAAGCTGGTCGAAGTAAGAAAGCCTACTTTGGTTATCTGGCAGACCGGCACCTACGATGCTATCCGATCCATCGATCCCGATGATTTCCGCGCTGGTCTCGACGAGGGCGTTGTTGCGTTGCAGAAGGCGGGGGCCGACGTGGTCTTGATGAATTTGCAATACAGCCCGCGCACCGAGACGATGATTTCCGCGCCGCCATACCTGGATAATATGCGCGTGGTGGCACAGGACCACAGTGTGCCCTTGTTCGACCGGTTTGCCATCATGCGGCACTGGAGCGATGCGGGAGACTTTGATTTGTCCAGCACGTCGCATGGCGTCGACCTTGCCAAGCGCGTGCACGATTGCATCGGCCGTGCGCTGTCGAAATTCGTGATCGACGCCGCGCATGTGAACCCGGCCCAGCAGAATTGAGGAACTAGCGTAAATGAGTCGTTATTGCCCTTTTCGCCCGTCCGCATCGCTGGCAGCGCTCGCCGCCGCGGCGACGGTGCTGCTGATGCCGGCATCGATGCTGCCGGTGCAGGCGCAAATTGCCCAGCAACCGACCGCCCAGCAGGCCGCCGCGCTATCCGACAAGGCTAAATCTGAAGCTACCAAATCTGAGCCCGCCAAATCTGAACCCACCAAGCCGCAGGCCGCACCAGCCGCGGGCGCAGGCAATGTGGCCGCCGTCGACCCCTCCAATCCGGGTGCGCAAAAGAGCCTCACCGGCAAGGCGATCGACAAAGTGAAGGAGGTCGCGAAATCGGCCGGCGACATCTTCAATCGCGTGCCTTGCCTGCCGTCGAAGGGCGGTGGCAAGAAGATGGGATCGCTGCCGCGTGTCGCGGGCAAACTTGCCGCGGGCGAGCCGGTGGTGATCATCGCGTTCGGATCGTCTTCGACGGCCGGCTTCGGCGCGAGCTCGCCGGAATTCAATTATCCGAACCGTCTTGCGGCCCAGCTGCACCGGCAATATCCGGCCGCCGACATCACCGTGATCAATCGCGGCCAGGGCGGCGAGGATGCGCCCGAAATGATGCGGCGGCTGCAGACGTCCGTGATCGACACGCATCCGGATCTGGTGATCTGGCAGGTCGGCACCAACGCCGTGCTGCGCAATCTCGATCCGGCTGAGACCATCAAGCTGGTGGAAGACGGCGTTGCGCGGATCCAGGCCGGTGGCGCCGATGTGGTGCTGGTCGACCCGCAATATTCGCCGCGCGTCAACGAACGCGCGGAGAGCGCGGGCAAGATGATCAACCTGCTGAACAAGGTCGCCGAACTGCGCAAAGTCGGCATCTTCCCGCGCTTCGAGGTGATGCGCGACTGGCACGAGAAGCAGGCTATCCCGATGGACAATTTCGTCATCGCCGACGGCCTGCACATGAGCGACTGGGGCTACGCCTGCTTCGCGCAGCTGCTCGGTGACGACATCATCCGCTCGGTCGGCCAGATCAAGCTCGGCGTCAACGTGCCGTCCGATGTGCGGACATACCGGCCGATGTGAATCGCTGTCGCGGCTACACACCGCCGTCGCCGTAACCCATCGCCGTCGTCCCGGCCTTGAGCCGGGACCCATACGCCGCGGCCATGCGGATTGAACGCGGTGGTCGACGACTTCCTTAACTCACAACGCCCTGTGGTTATGGGTCCCGGGTCAAGCCCGGGACGACACCTGTTGTGCAGCTATCTCACGCCTTCTCCAGCGCGGCCTCCAAATCCTCGATCAGATCATCGGCATGCTCGAGCCCGGCGGAGAAGCGGATAAAGCCCTCGCTGATGCCGAGTTCGGCGCGCGCCTCCGGCGTCAGCCGTTGATGCGTGGTCGTCGCCGGATGGGTGACGAGGCTCTTGGCGTCGCCGAGATTGTTCGAGATCCGCGAGATCTGTAAGCCGTTGAGGCAGCGGAACGCGGCCTGCTTGCCGCCCTTGACCTCGAAGCCGATCAAGGTCGAGCCGGCGCGCATCTGCTTCTTGACCAGTTCGGCCTGCGGATGATCGGCGCGGCCGGGATAGATCAGCCGCGATATCTTCGGATGCTTCGCCAGCGCATCGGCAACCTTGCCGGCGGTCTCGGTCTGCGCGCGCACGCGCACGGCCAGCGTCTCCAGGCCCTTCAGCAGCACCCAGGCGTTGAACGGCGACATCGACGGGCCGGTCTGGCGCATGAAATTATGGATGTGCTCGGCGATGAAGGCTTCCGAGGACAGGATGATGCCGCCGAGACAGCGGCCCTGGCCATCGATGTGCTTGGTCGCGGAATAGACCACGACATCGGCGCCGAGCGTCAGCGGGCTCTGCCAGATCGGGGTCGCGAACACGTTGTCGACGATCAGCCGCGCGCCGCCCTTGTGCGCGATCTCGGCGATCGATTGAATGTCCAGCACGTCGAGCGTCGGATTGGTCGGGCTCTCCAGGAAGCAGGTCCTGGTGTTCGGCTGCATCGCCTTCCGCCACTGGTCGAGATCGAGCCCATCGACCAGCGTGGACTGGATGCCGTAACGCGGCAGCAGGTCTTCCACCACATAGCGGCAGGAGCCGAACATCGCCTTCGCCGCCACCACGTGATCGCCGGCCTTCAGCGGTGCCAGGATTGCGGTCGTTACCGCCGCCATGCCGGTTGCCGTCGCGCGCGCGGCTTCCGCGCCCTCGAGCTCGATCATGCGGCGCTCGAACATCGAGATATTGGGGTTGGAAAAGCGCGAATAGAGAAAGCCGGGATCTTCGCCCTTGAACCGCGCCTCGCATTGCTCGGCGCTGTCGTAGATGAACCCCTGGGTCAGGAACAACGCCTCGGACGTCTCGCCGAATTGGGAGCGCAGGGCGCCGGAATGGACCAGCTTGGTTTCGGGGCGATAGCGGGTGGTAGACTTAGCCTCAGACATGTGACCTCCGTCGTGACCACCATTGAAAATGGTCACAAAAAAACCGGCCTGGAAAAATTTCCACAAGCCGGGATCACACGTGTCCCCGGCCTGTTTAGCTACTTATTTAACGTGGCTGCAAGCCGGCCGGCTCAAATCACCACGGGATAAGTCATGCTGATATTCCCTCGCGCCCTTTTCGTCAAGCCGGCCATCGGATAACCCGTAAATGCCCATATTTATGAGGTTTGGATGGCATTCGGGCCATCCCTCCCGGGCCCCCTTGAGGACCGCGCCGTGCCGTTCACGCTTCCGCCCGACGCCAACGGAATTCTGCCCGACCGCATGATCGCGGCGATGGCGGATGCGGGCCTGATCCTGCCGGCCTACCCCTTTGTCGAGAGCCAGATCCAGCCCGCGAGCCTCGATCTGCGCCTCGGCGATATCGCCTACCGGGTCCGCGCGAGTTTCCTGCCCGGTCCGGGGGCGACGGTCGCCGAACGCATCGACGAACTGAAGCTGCACGAAATAGATCTCTCCGACGGTGCGGTATTGGAGACGAATTGCGTCTACATCGTCCCGCTCCTGGAAAGCCTCGCGCTGCCGCCGGAGATCGTTGCTGCCGCCAATCCCAAGAGCTCGACGGGGCGGCTCGACGTCTTCACCCGCGTGATCGCTGACGGTACGCGCCGCTTCGACATGATCGGCGCCGGCTATCACGGCCCGCTCTATGCCGAGATCAGCCCGAAGACGTTTCCGGTGCTGCTGCGCGAGGGATCGCGGCTCTCTCAAGTGCGCTTCCGCACCGGCGATGCGATCCTCAACGCTGACGAACTCGACGCGCTGCATGAGGCCGAGCGGCTGGTCGATATCGACGACGCCGATCTCGCCAATGGTGTCGCGCTCAGCGTCGATCTCTCGGGCGAGAGTGCCGGCGGCTTCGTCGGCTATCGCGCCAAGCGCCACACCGGCGTGGTCGATGTCGATCGCCGGGGCGGTTATTCAGTCGATGAATTCTGGGAGCCGATCGCGGCGCGCCCGGACGGCAGCCTGATCCTCGATCCCGGCGAGTTCTATATCCTCGCCTCCAAGGAAGCCGTGCAGATTCCGCCGGACTACGCCGCCGAGATGGTGCCGTTCGATCCCCTGGTCGGCGAATTCCGCGTGCACTATGCCGGCTTCTTCGATCCCGGCTTCGGCTATGCCGGTGCCGGCGGGCAGGGCTCCCGCGCCGTGCTGGAAGTGCGCTCGCGCGAAGTGCCGTTCATCCTCGAGCACGGCCAGATCGTCGGCCGCCTCGTCTATGAAAAGATGCTGGCGCGCCCCGACGCCATGTACGGCCAGCGCATCGGCTCGAATTACCAGGCGCAGGGCCTGAAGCTCAGCAAGCATTTCCGGGTGTAGGTTGCCCGGATCCGGTACGCGCGCCGCGCGTGATCGCTCGGCTTGCATACTCTGAAACTACAATCTAACATAGAGCGCAGCTGTTGGTCGCGCTGATATTTGTCGCCCGCAGTCGATTTTCGATGACGGATTTTTTGCCGTGGAGTTTTTAGTTCGGCCGGGGCTCATCATGAAGGCCTTTTTCGCTTGCCTGCTGCGGTATCTGGCGATGCCGATCAAATTGATCTGGCGTCTCGGCCCATTCGTGGTCAGCCTCGTGTTCTTCATCACCGTCTGCTTCGCAATCCTGTTCGTGTTGCTCGATACCAGGCGTGATGTCGCCTACCGTTACTCGGCGCCGGGTTCAGCCGAGTGCAATGCGAGGCTGTCGCCCGAGAATTCGACCGTCCTGGCGTCAGAGACCGTCAACAATGACGAGCTTCTGGCCGTTCGCCAGATCACCCAGGCTGATCCGAAGCAGGAAGACGCATTTACCTGCATGCTGCAGCTTCACGCCATGAAACCGGGCTTCGTTCGGGAGAATCAGAACACGAAGACGGGCAACCCGTCCCTTGGCTATTACTTCTCCTTCCTCGAATTCGAGGAAAATGGAAATCCCGCCGAGACCGGCCCAGGGGGCAAGACGGTTGATCAGCTTCAGTTCGAGGCCCTGAGAAATCACTTGGAAAAGCAGAAGTTGGCCGGGCGGCAGAACTTCGTCTTTGCCTTCGTGCATGGCTGGCGGCATGACGCAAGTATCGGCGACGACAACGTCAGGAATGCCCGGCTAATGGCCGCCCATTTGTCGAGCTTCCTGGAGCAGCGATGCAAGGCGAATGGCAGATATTGCGGCGCGACCGTCACCGCAGTCTATGTTGGATGGCGTGGTGCCCGGGTGGACGAAAAGCGCCTGGATTGGTTGTTCCGCGGCTATTTCTCCGGGCTCACTTCGGCGATCAACAGTGCGCTGGCATCGATGACGCTATTCGATCGCAAGCCGGTGAGTGAGCGGATTGCTCCCGCCGTCATATCGGCATTGCACAAGATTGATCTGGAGATCCGCGTAGGCGCCGGCAATCTAGGCTGGTTCGAGGCGCCGCGGCTCATTGTCGTTGGGCATAGCCTCGGGGGTAACCTGCTCGCGACCGGTCTGAAGGACAGCATGATCGGGGTCGTAAACAGGAATATCGATGCAATCCAGAAAAGCGATTCAAAGAGCGGGCCGAGACCCTTGGTCAAATCGCCGCTCGGCGATCTGGTGGTGCTTCTCAATCCGGCATCTGAATCCGAGAAGTGGATTTCAATTCAACGGGCATTTTCCAGCCGGATGAACGCGGCGGCCGACACGCCCGAAGTTCAAAATGCCTACTCGGTACGTCAGCCGCCGATCTATATGTCTCTGACAGCCGCCCGTTCATGGCCCGCGAACGGAATACATCGTTCCGACATTCGCGGCCTCAGGACAGCAATGCCGGCGAATTCAGCCTCCTGCGCTGCAATCCGCAAATCAAACTCGTCCTACAAGCCGACTTATGACTATGATACCGCTACCTACGATCTTTTTCCGTTCTTCAAATTCGATTTCCGGCCTCTGGCCCAAACCATAGACGATTACGCGAGTCCGGACCCTTTCGATTGCAACAGCCTTGATGGCAAAGACGTGCCATCGAAGCCCAATAAGCTCCTGATGGCTGGGTTGCGGGGCCTCTCGGCGTCGCTCAGGAATGCGCCGTTCCTGGAGACGAATGTAGAGCAGACACGAACGATCGGCCATGTCGACCCCATGCGGCCGCCCTTTGGCCTGCTCATCGGACGCGAGAACGATCCGGCGACATGGTTCGGCACCACCCACGAGTTGCTCATCAACGCCAAAAGGAAGCAGAGGCCGCCCGGAGAGGAGTCTTCGGGGACCGACACGGCTTCCTATGTGAACGCCAGTTCACCGGTGAATTCGGAGTGCGCGGTTGTCGACAACTGGCTGACGACGGCGCGAACGAAATACGCGCATCCGCAGCGTACCGGTACTCTCGTCAATTGGGACAGTGGCTGGTCGAGCGGCAGGATCCCCGGAAAGCTGGTCCCCGGCGATCCAAATCAACCCAACCTGACGAAAATCCGGTTCCGGCCCGACGATCCGCCCAGTCATATCGAAGGGCAGATCCGCCAGACGCTGTTTTTCTCCGGCATGCGGTCAATAACGGGGGCGAACGACCCGTTCTGGAATATTCGCGCGTTCGAAAGTGCGATGACCAGCCACAACGGCTACGTATCGTACCCACTCATCTGCACGATTTTTCAGTTCGTCATGGACAAGGTCACCGATGACACAGCAGGTTCACCTCCGAAGCCGTAGTATCGAGATTTGCGCTTCAGGGCGCTTGAAGGTCCGGCGAAGCGGTCGTCATCTCACTCCGCTCTCGGTGTTGATATTTGTTGCGGGGGTGGCGCTCAGCGCATCGGCGCTGGCGCAGACACCAGTGCCGAAGGCGGGACTGCAACGCGTTGCGGTTACGGACCAGCAGATGGCCGACTATCGCAAGAAACTTGCAGAGTTCGAAACCGCGCAGCAAAATTTCAACGAGCAGGCCAATCCTTACTGGACCATGATTGCCGATAAACGGAAGTCGAGAAACGCCAAGCGCAGCGGCGGTCAACCCATCTTGATCGACGATTATGTGCTGACGCAACCGCCCCAGTATTCCGGGCCCGGGAGGCCTGTTGACCCCTCGGTGCCCGTGACTGCGGTTGCTCCCAAAGCGATCCCGGTGGTGACTGATTTCCTGTCGAATGCGCAGCAGCAATTCCAGTTCGTGCCGACACGGCCCGCGACCGAGATCAGTTTCAAAAAGGCCTATGTAAGGGTGGCCTCCGCGGCTGGCCTGACAAAGGACCAGGCCGTGCGCATCTATGTTTTCGAGTCCGGCGGTAACGGGAAGTACGATGTTCAAGCCGGATTGGAATTCGACCGGCCCGGCGCGAAGGCGATTTCGACGGCACTCGGCTATAATCAGTTGCTCACGACAAATAGCGTCGAATTGCTCGCGGAGCAGGGCGATCAGTTCCTAAAGACGCTAAGGGATCGCGCTGCTGGAATGACTGGTGCGCAGAAGGCGGCTCTGGAACGAAAGATCGCCACCCTGAAGACGATGATCGATTTTACCAGGACGGTCGCGGATGACTGGAGCCTTCACGAGCAGCTCGGGGTCACGCCGAAAGGCTTGGGCATCCATGCGTTGAACCTCGATATCGACGTCGGTCCATTGCTGCAAACCCAGAAATTGATGAACTCGGTGATCTTCGCCAAGCGGAAAGGTTATGCAGCGCCGCTGACCGCCGCCGAGCTTGAGATGATGAACCTGACTGGGGACGGTAATGGTTTCGATATGGTGTCGATGCCGCAGGATTTGCGTCCCAAGGTGCCGACATCCAATTTCTTTTCCCGCGGCGGATACGAACGCAATTCGATCGCGAGGAAGAACAATGTCGTCTCGACGCTGTTGTCGGGAACCGACGCCAAGATGGATCAGGAGGTCCAGCTGCGAGGCGCCAAGGATATGGCAGCGGCTTTCTAGTCTAGAGCGCTTGCGCGCGGGTGAAAATCGATTGGCGCAAGGAAAACGGCCCAAAGAAGAAAGCCGGAGCTCGGTTCAGGTTTGATCAGAATCGAACCCCGCGGCTTGCCGGAAGGCACGCCATTGGCGAACTGTGGGGCAGGCAGCGTGGGCGACGTCTCATAGCCATAACTCTGCTCGGGGATCTTGGTGTCCTGCGGGTCGGTGCGGCCGGCAAGCCGGAGCACCAATGTCCCGATCAACATTGCCAATCGTGGATTTTTGCGCTTGGTGGGTTCCCTTCGCCGATGCAATTCGGCAAGGGACGCGATCGTTCATCACGTTTGCCATGAACTTCACGTGAAAGAGGCGAGGCCAACTCGGCGATAGGGAGGGGGACTGAAGATGACCGGAGAGCAAGACGCGCAGGCCGCGCAATGGGCTAGATGGCGCAGTGTCGCCGATCTCTATCATGCGTTTTTCACCGGCCTCGTTCTCACCGTCGTCTCCCGGCGCGGCACCGCCGACGCCGCCGAATTCGTGTTCCGGGTGTTTCGCCGCCAGCAGCAGGAACGATTCCTGCCGGGCTTGAAAAAACTTGGCCTCGATCATCTGCCGCCCGCGGTCGCCGCCGCGCAGTATCATTATCTCTCCAACTGGATCGGGGGAGTCCACGTCGAATACATGTACGAGACCGACCGCAAGGCCTGGATCCGCTATCCGCCGCCGCGCTGGATCTGGCGCGGCACCGCGATCTGCGGCGTGCCCGGCGAAGTCTCGCGCGCGATGCTGCGGGGATGGCACGGCAATAACGGCGTAGCGCTCGGCAATCCAAATCTCGGCTTCGTCTGCACCAAGCAGAGCGTCGACGGGCAAGATGGCCTGGAAGGCTATTACTGCGAGTACGATCATCCGCTCGACCTCGATGCGCGGATGGTGTTCGCGCGGCATCTCGAAGCGCCGCTGTTTGACCCCGCTACCGCGCCTGCCTTGCCCGTTGCCAGTTGGCCGAAACCGCGGCTGGAAAAAGCCTATCGCAACTACGCGATGGAATATGTGAAGACCGCAGCGCCCGTGATGGTGCAATGCTTCGGGCCGGAGGATGCCCGATATCTGTTGCACCTCACCGGCAAACTGATCGGCATGCAGTATTTCGACGAGATCGCGCAGAGCCTTGGCGCGAGCCGCGGCGGCGCGAAGGAATTTGCCAGCTTCCTGCGCGCCCTGTTCGAGGCGCAGGACGACACGTTTGAGATCAGCGAGTCCCACGGCGCGTTCGAAATCCGGCAGCAGAGCTGGAAGCTGATGGCCGATGTCGGCGATTATCACCCGGCCTGCACCAGCGTGCTGCAGGGATTGTTCGAGGGCCTCGCGGCCGGCTGCGGCCGGCACATTCCGGTGCATTTGAAGCCGCCGGCCGGCGGGAAAGCGCCGTTCGTCTGGTCGGTCGGCTAGCTACCTATCTCGGTGGGAGAGGTAAAAAACGCGGCGACACCTCCTATATGACCGGGATGCGTCCGCAAGATATCCTGCTGCCAGCTCCCGCCGGTCTTTGTTGCAAGCCGGGCGGTTTCCATATCGATCCGGTTCGCGCCGTCGAGCGCGCCGTGATCACCCATGGCCATTCCGACCACGCCCGGCCCGGCCATGGCGCGGTTCTGGCCACGCAAGAGACGCTCGACATGATGCGGCTGCGCTATGGCGAGAATTTCGCTGGCAGCACGCAGGCGATCGCCTATGGCGAGGAACTCAGGCTCGGCGACGTCACCGTCAAATTCCATCCTGCCGGCCACGTGCTGGGTTCGGCGCAAATTGCCGTCACCTGCAAGGATACCTGCATCGTCGCATCAGGCGATTACAAGGATGCCTCCGATCCGACCTGCGTGCCGTTCGAAGTCGTGCCCTGCGACGTCTTCATCACGGAAGCAACGTTCGGCCTGCCGGTGTTCCGCCATGGCAACGCTGCGGACGAGGTGAAGAAGCTGCTGGCCTCGGTGGCGCTGTTTCCGGAGCGCGCGCATCTGGTCGGGGCCTATTCGCTCGGCAAGGCGCAGCGCGTCATCGCGCTGCTGCGCGAAGCCGGTTACGACGCGCCGATCTATCTGCATGGCGCGATGGAAGAGATCACGCGCTATTATCAAAGCCGCGGTGTCGAGCTCGGCGAACTGCGCGATGTCAAAGGCATGAAGAAGGCCGATCTCGCCGGCACCATCACGCTGGCGCCGCCGTCGGCCACCTCAGACATCTGGACGCGGCGTTTCCCGGATCCGGTCACGGCCTTTGCCTCGGGCTGGATGCGGGTGCGCGCCCGCGCTCGCCAACGTGGCATCGAATTGCCGCTGGTGATTTCCGACCACGCCGACTGGGACGGACTGACCGCGACCATCGAAGCCACCGGCGCCGGAGAAATCTGGGTCACCCACGGCCAGGAAGACGCGCTGGTGCATTGGTGCAAAACCAAAGGCCTCGCCGCGCGGCCGCTCGATCTCGTCGGCTATGGCGACGAGGATGAGCACGAGGCGCTGCCCGCTGGTGAGGCCGGGGCATGAACCGCTTCGCCGAATTGTTGGATCGCCTCGCCTACGAGCCCGGCCGCAACAACAAGCTGCGGCTGATCACGGCCTATTTTCGCGAAACGCCCGATCCCGATCGCGGCTATGCGCTGGCGGCGCTGACCGGCGCGCTGTCGTTCAAGCATGCCAAGCCCGGCCTGATCCGTGACCTGATCACCGACCGCGCCGACCCCGTATTGTTCGGTCTGTCCTATGACTATGTCGGCGATCTCTCGGAGACGGTGGCGCTGATGTGGCCGAAGGCGGCGCCGCCCGGCCACAACAACCCGCCCCCACCCACGCTGTCCGAAGTCGTCACCACGCTGCGTACCCTCGGCAAGACCGAGCTGCCGAAACAACTCGCGCGCTGGCTCGATGAGCTTGATGAAACCGGCCGCTGGGCGCTGTTGAAACTCGTCACCGGTGCGATGCGGATCGGGGTTTCGGCCCGGCTGGCCAAAACCGCCGTCGCAGATCTCGGCAACAAGGACGCTCACGATATCGAGCTGATGTGGCCGGGGCTGAGCCCGCCCTATCTCGATCTGTTCGCCTGGCTGGAAGGGCGCAGCGAAAAGCCCGTCAATCGCGATCCGACGCCGTTCCGCCCGGTGATGCTGGCGCATGCGATCGAGGATGCGGATTTCGCCAACCTCGATGCCGCCGACTTCATCGCGGAATGGAAATGGGACGGCATCCGCGTGCAGGCGGTGAGCGGCCGCGATGAACGCGGCCAGATCCAGGCCCGGCTATATTCGCGCACCGGCGAGGACATCACCAAGAGCTTTCCGGATCTGGTGCCGTCGCTGCATCTGCAAGGATCTTCAAGTTTCGCCATCGACGGCGAGTTGCTGGTGCTGCGCGAGGGCCGCGTGCAGACGTTCAATGTGCTGCAGCAGCGCCTGAACCGCAAAGTCGTCTCGCCAAAGCTGATCAAGGACTATCCGATCCACCTGCGCGCCTATGACCTGCTCGGCGACGACGAGAATGATTTGCGCGAACTGCCGTTCACCGAGCGCCGCGCGCGGCTGGAGGCTTTCGTCAAAAAGCTCAACGATGTCAGGATCGACCTGTCGCCGACGGTCGCTTTCGAGAATTGGGATCAACTCACGGCGGCACGCGCCGATCCCGCCAGCGCCGGTGCAGGCGAGGATGCCGATGCGGTCGAGGGCGTGATGCTGAAGCGCCGCGACGCGGCCTATCTGCCCGGCCGTCCCAAAGGGCAATGGTGGAAGTGGAAGCGCGATCCGCATCTGATCGATGCTGTCTTGATGTATGCCCAGCGCGGCCACGGTAAGCGCTCGTCCTATTATTCGGATTACACGTTCGGGGTCTGGACCTCCGGCGAGGAGGGCGATCAGCTGGTGCCGGTCGGCAAGGCCTATTTCGGCTTCACCGATGAGGAGTTGCTGCAGATCGACCGCTTCGTCCGCCGCAACACCACCGAGAAATTCGGGCCGGTGCGGCATGTCGTGCACGAGCCCGATCAGGGGCTGGTGCTGGAAGTCGCCTTCGAGGGGCTGGCGCGCTCGCCGCGGCACAAATCCGGCGTCGCGATGCGGTTTCCGCGCATCAGCCGGCTGCGCTGGGACAAGCCGCCACGCGAGGCCGACCGGCTGGAAACGCTGGAGCGGATGCTGAAGAGCGATTCCAGCATTACCGCGCCTTAATCCGGCCAGCCATTGACGTGCCGACATAGGTTCCCCATTTGCTGTCCGCTGTAGTAGATTCTTGTTCTGACGCGTTTTCTTCACGCGAACCGGTATCCACTTCGCTCGAAAACGCTACAATATGCGGGCGTGACCCGCAGGAGAGATCGATGCCCAACGACGTCAGAGATTTGCCGGCCAGCAATGACGGCCTGTCCCGCTTTCTCGGCGGCTCGCCGCTGGCGGTGGCGTTCCGGCTGGTGCTGCTCTCGGTGCTGGTCGGCGTGGTGCTGGCCGCGATTGGATTCGATCCCTGGAACATCCTGCACAGCATACGGATGCTGTTCCAGCGGCTCTGGGATCTCGGCTTCGACGCCGTCAACTGGCTGTGGCGCTACTTCCTGCTCGGCGCTGTCATCGTGATCCCGATCTGGCTGTTGTCGCGGCTGTTCGGCAACAAGCGCTGACGCCGGAATTGTCGTTCTAGTTGGCACCTCCATCGAGAGTAACGACGGCGCAGGTCTTCGCCATCGCGGGCCCCGCGATGGTCGCCAACCTGACGACGCCGCTGATCGGCATCGTCTCGACCGCGGCGATCGGGCGGCTCGGCGATGCGACGCTGCTCGGCGGCGTGGCGGTGGCTTCCGTGCTGTTCGACTGCATCTTCTGGCTGTTCGCATTCCTGCGCATGGGCACGGTCGCTTTTACCGCTCAGTCGCTCGGCGCGGGCGAGATCACCGAATTGCGCGTGATCCTGGTTCGAGGCTTCATCGTTGCCGCCATCATCGGCGCGGCGCTGATCCTGCTGCAGATCCCGCTCGCCACGGTCCTGCTCGGCATGATGGGCGGCAGCGAGGGCGTCACGCACGCCGCCAAAACCTACTTCACGATCCGGATATGGTCGGCGCCGATGGCGCTCGGCAATTACGTCGTGCTGGGCTGGCTGATCGGACAGGCGCGCGCCAAACTGGCGCTCGGCACCCAGATTACGATCAACCTCATCAATGCGGCCGCGACCGCGCTGTTGGTACTGGTGCTCGATTTCGGCATTGCCGGTGCTGCGATCGCCGCTGTGATCGCCGAAACGGGCGGGCTCTTGCTCGGCATCCTGATTGCGGGCCGGCTGACCCATTGGAAACTCGCCATCGACATCGCCACGCTGTTTGACCGCGCCAAGCTGATGCGGATGCTGTCGGTCAACCGCGACATCATGATCCGCACCGCGTCGCTGATCGCAGTGTGGATGTTTTTCGCAGCCCAGGGTGCCCGCGCCGGCGACACGGCGCTGGCCGCCAATGCGGTGCTCAACAACTTCCTGCTGATCAGCTCCTTCTTCCTCGACGGCCTTGCCAATGCCGCTGAACAGCTCTGCGGCCGTGCCCTCGGCGCACGCGACAAGGATGGATTCGCCGGCGCGGTCAAACTGGTCGTGATCTGGGGTTTTGGTTTTGCGCTGGCGGTCGCCGCGGTCTTCGCGCTGTTCGGCCCCATGTTGATCGAACTGATGACCGCGAGCCTCGACGTCCGGCGCCTCGCGCGCGAGTTTCTGCCGTTCGTGATCTTCGCGCCGCTGCTTGGCGTATTCGCCTTTGCCTATGACGGCGTCTATATCGGCGCGACCTGGGCGCGCGACATGCGTAATCTCATGCTGCTGTCGTTGGCAATCTTCCTCACCGCATGGCTGGCGCTGCGATCGTTCGGCAATGCCGGCCTGTGGAGCGCGCTGCTGGTGCACTACGCCGCCCGCGGCGGCCTGGAAGCGTTGAGGTATCCGGCGCTGTTGAAGAAGTCGTTTGGGTAGCCCGGATGGCTCTACTGCACCGGCCAGTCCTCGGCCGTGATCGTCGCGGCATCGGCGCCGACGATTTCGGACAGCGAGTCGCGGCCCGTACGCAGCAGCGTCGAGGAAAGGTCGTTCTTGATGTTCTCGACCAGCCCAAGGCCTTTATAGATCAGCGACGAATAGAGCTGGATCAGGCTGGCGCCGGCGCGGATTTTGGTCAGTGCAGCACCGCCGCTATCGATACCGCCGACGCCGATTAGCGGGAAGGCGCCTTCGGCACGGACATAGGTTTCGGCGACCATGCGCGTCGACAGGCGGAACAACGGCCGTCCCGACAGGCCGCCTTGCTCCTTGGCGCGGTTCGATTCGCGCAGCGTCGCGGGCCGCGCCAGCGTGGTGTTGGCCACGATCATGCCATCGACGCGGCGCGAGCGCGCGATGTGCACGACGTCGTCGAGTTCGGTGAGACTCAGATCCGGCGCGATCTTGAGCAGCACCGGGGAATCGCCGGCATTCTTGCGCACCCGCTCGCGCGCATCGATCACCTTGGCAAGGAGATCGTCGAGTGCCGCCGATTGCTGCAGGTTGCGCAGGCCCGGCGTATTCGGCGAGGAGACGTTGACGGTGAAATAGCTCGCGACCGGGGCGAAGGTCTCGATCAGCTTGACGTAATCGGCGGTGCGGTCGGCGGAATCCTTGTTGGCGCCGACATTGACGCCGACGATGCCGCCTAGATGCGCGCGCGAGGCGAGGCGCCGCAGCACAATTTCCGCACCGTCATTGTTGAAGCCCATCCGGTTGATCACGGCCTCGTCGCGCTCCATCCGGAACAGCCGCGGCCGCGGATTGCCGATCTGCGGTTTGGGCGTCACCGAACCGATCTCGACGAATCCAAAACCCAGCCGCAGCAGCGCGTCGGGTGCCTCCGCGCTCTTGTCGAAGCCGGCCGCCATGCCGATCGGGTTGGGAAAGTTCAGCCCGAAGGCCCGCACCGCCAGTTTCGGATCGTCCTGTCGTGGCCGGATCGGCGGCAGCAGCCGCAGGCCCTGGATCGCCATGCGATGCGCATCCTCCGGATCGAACCAGCGCAGCAGCGGCAGCGAGAAGGCGTCAAAGGCGCGGATCACGGCGCAAGCTCCGGAATGTCATGATAGCCGTCGGACCGCGCCCGCATGTCGAGGATCGCGGTGACGGCGCCGAGGTCGAGTTCGCCGTAGAGATGCGGGAACAATTCGTCGTTGCGCGAGGGCTCCCAGCGCAATTCATCCCCCAGTGCATCGGAATCGACCGCGATCAGGAATAGCCCGGTCTGGCCGAAATAATGCTTCCGGGCGGTCTCGGCGACCTGGGAAGCTGTCGAGAAGTGGATGTAGCCGTCGCGTAGATCGACCGCGCTGCCCTTGTAGACACCCTGCCGCTCGGCCTCGCGCCAGGCCGAGGCGGGGCTGATTTTGTAGATCGTGGGCACTCGCCGGCATTCCCTGTTTGTCGTTGAGTCTCTTGGGATTTTTCCCGGGAATCCGGGTCGGGCGCCGACCGTAAAGGCGGCCGGGGCGTAACTCAAGCGCCACCGCACGGCCCGGCCGGCAGGGGGATTTGCGGAAACCCGCCGATTCAGGCAATAATTCCTACATCCTGTCGAAAGTTGCGCCATGGCCAAGCAATCCAAAGCCCAGCGTGTTCTGACCCACGGCCAGGTCTGGACCGCGCTCGACCGGCTCGCCGAGCGCGCCGGGCTCTCGCCGTCGGGCCTTGCCAAGCGTTCCGGCCTCGACCCCACCACGTTCAACAAATCCAAGCGCATCACGGGCGACGGTCGCGAGCGCTGGCCTTCGACCGAATCGGTCTCCAAGGCGCTCGCCGCCACCAACGCCTCGATCGAGACGTTCGTGCAGCTGATCGGCGACGGCGGGCGCAGCCTGCAATCGGTGCCGCTGCTCGGGCTCGCACAAGCCGGCAGCGGCGCTCATTTCGATGACAACGGCGCTCCCACCGGCAAGGGCTGGGACGAGGTGGCGTTGCCCGCCGCGGGCGACGAACACGCTTACGCGCTGGAGATTTCAGGCGATTCGATGAAGCCGGCCTACCGCGACGGCGACATCATCGTGGTGTCGCCGGGCACGCCGATCCGCCGCGGCGACCGCGTGGTCCTGAAGACGAGCGACGGCGAGGTGTTGGTGAAGGAACTGAAGCGCCGCACCGCGAAGACGCTGGAGCTGCAGTCGCTCAATCCGGCGAATGCCGATCGCGCGCTGGATGCCGCCGACGTCGAATGGATCGCGCGGATCGTGTGGGCAAGCCAGTAGAGTTGTCCCCGACGCCGGATGTCCTGCAGGATGTGCTGGAAGATTCCCTTGACGTCGTTCTGTGCGGCATGGCCGCGGGGACAGCCTCAGCCAGGGCCAGGGCTTATTACGCACACAAGCAAAACAAGTTCTGGAAGATATTGCACGAGATCGGACTGACGCCGGCGCTGCTTCAGCCCCATCAGTACCGCGATCTGCTGCAGCACCGGATCGGCCTCACGGATCTCGTCAAGACGCACTCGGGAATGGATCACCAGATCCCGCTATCGGAACTGCGGCTGGATGCACGATCCCGCTTGAGCCATTCCGTTGCGGCGTTCCGGCCGAAATTCCTCGCGTTCACGAGCAAGGCGGCCGGGCAGGGATTTTTGGGTGGCAAGCGGGATTACGGCGAGCAACTGGAGCGGATCGCCGATACGCGGGTCTGGATTTTGCCTTCAACATCGGGCGCGGCCAATGGAAGCTGGCGGCCGGAAGTGTGGCATGCGTTTGCGGATGAGGTGCGAGCCAACACATAGCTCGTCGTCCCGGCCCCCGTGCGCAATTGCGCACTAGGCCGGGACGACAGCAAACTGCTACGTCGCGTAATCCGGTTCTTTCCGATCCAGCATGCGCTTCAACGCATCGAAGTGTCGTTGCGCCGGGGTCGGTCCCTTGTAGAGACTCTCTTCCCTGTATTCGCGCTTGGTCTTCTCGACCACGGGTGCTGGAAGCTGCTTCAGCCGCTGCCCGGTCCACATCGCGTAGATCTGCACCTGCGCGGCGCGCTCGACGTAGTAGAGCATGTCGTAGGCCTCGGCGACGGTCGCTCCGACCGTCGAGATACCGTGATTGGCCATGAACAGCACCGACTTGTCGCCGATCACCTTCGCAAGCCTCGCGCCTTCGGAGGGATCGATGGCCGGGCCGGTATATTCGTCGTCATAGGCGATGGCGCCTGACAGCCCTACCTCGGTCTGGCCGATCTCCTTGATGCGGGGATCCTCGAGGCGCGTCAGCGCGCTGGCATAGGGCATGTGGGTGTGAAACACCGCCTTGGCCTGCGGCAGCGCCTTGTGGATCGGCGCGTGGATGCAATAGCAGGAGCGCTCGACTTCGCCCTCGCCGCGCTTGACCTCGCCGTCATCGATGCCGACTTCCATGAAGGAAGACGCCGTGACCTCGGACCAATGCGTGCCGAAGGGAATCTGGTAGTAGCGGTCGGTGCGGCCCGGCACCGTGTAGGTCAGATGGTTGAAGATGCCTTCGGAAAAACCCTGATTGAAGGCGAGGCGGTGTGCGGCCGCGAGATCGACCCGCGCCTGCCATTCCTCCGCGCTGCTGTCGTTGACCGTGTTCGGCGAAACCCTGAACTGCATGCGTATGCTCCCTCTTGAATCTGCAGATAGTGAAATCCGCGAGTGGTGCCCACCCCTCGACGGGGGCTTGAACGGCCCGATGCCGCGCATGCTAGCGCAATTTGCGCCGCGCTTCGGCTGAAATTGTAGCGGGCCTCCCATCCGGATTTGCAGCCTTCCGGTTGGCGCAATCGATGATGCGCCGCGAAAGACTTTTCCGCTGCGGTTGAGCCTCGGCAATTCCCGTCATTCGCAGCTTACGTTTGCGTGCGAAGTCGGATACTCCAAGCTTTTCGCAAGTTTAAGGGGGACTGCACGTGGATCGTCGGAATTTACTGAAGATGCTGGCTGGATTGGCGGCTTGCCCGGTTTGCACGAGCACCGGCTTTGCCGCCGACGGCGCGCATTGGAGCTATGAGGGAACGGCCGGTCCGGCCAAATGGGGCGACATTGATGCCGCCAACAAGGCCTGCTCGCTCGGCTCGCAGCAATCGCCGATCGATATCCGCAGCCCCGTCAAATCCCAATTGCCGGCGCTGAAGCTGGCGTGGGGCAAGACCGCCGACACCATCGTCAACAACGGCCATACCATCCAGCTCAACTTCGCCGAAGGCAGCACGTTGAATCTCGGCGACACCACCTACAAGCTGCTGCAGGTGCATTTCCATCGGCCCAGCGAGCATTTGATCGGCGGAAAAAGCTTTCCGATGGAGGCGCATTTCGTCCATCGCGCCGATTCCGGCGGGCTCGCCGTGGTCGGTGTGATGTTCTCGGAAGGCAAGCCGAATGCGACCTTCGGCAAGATCGTGGCCACCATGCCGGCGAAAGAAGGTCCGGCCGTCAAAGCCGACGCCGCGATCAATCCGAACGGCATGCTGCCGCCGAAGCTCGGCTACTATCGCTATCCGGGTTCGCTGACCACGCCGCCCTGCTCGGAAGTGGTCGAATGGCTGGTGCTGACCGCGCCGATACAGGTAGCGGCGGCGGATGTCGCTGGCTTCGCCAAGCTCTATCCGATGAACGCCCGCCCGGCGCAACGCGACAACCGCCGCTACGTGCTGCAGTCGAGTTGATTCTTGTCGTCCCGGCCTTGAGCCGGGACCCATACTCCGTGACCGTGCTTTGGGCACGAACGGCAGCGACCCTCCAAACCAACTGACGACGGTGGTTATGGGTCCCCCGATGTGCAATTGCACATCTGAGCTCAAGGCCGGGACGACGGCGCTACTAAGCCGACCTTGCCAGCGCGCCGTCGATCATCGCGACCGCATTAGCAAGGCCATACACCGCGACGAACGAGCCGAAGCGCGGGCCTTTTTCCTGGCCGAGCAGTACCTGGTAAAGCATGTTGAACCAGTCGAGCGAAACGCCCGGCCTGCCGTCTTTGCCCTTCTTGACCAGATCGAGGAACGGCTCGCGGCGGCCGATCTCGTAGACCACGTTCTGGATCTCTTCCGCCGTTGAGGCAGCCGGCAATTGCGACAGCGCGTCGCGCAGATCCTGCAGGGCAACGCGCTCGCCGTCGGTCGGCTCGCGGAATTTTTTCGTCGGCGCCACGAAGTCGCGGTAGTAATTGATGGCGTAGCCGACCAGCGCGTCGAGCTTGGGATGCGTCTGCGGCGTCACGCCGGGACGATAGCGGCCGATGAAGCCCCACAGCGTCTCGGCATTCTCCGCGTTCGACGACGACACCAGCGTCAGCAGCAGCTGGAACGTGACCGGCATGTCCGCCTTCGGCGGCTGGCCGGCATGGATGTGCCAGACCGGATTTTGGAGCTGCTGCTTGGCGTCCTGCCGCGGAAGGCCGTCGAGGAATTGCTGGTAGTCGTCGACGTTGCGCGGGATGACGTCGAAATGCAGCCGCTTCGCCGCCTTCGGCTCGCGGTACATGAACAGCGACAGCGATTCCGGCGACGCATAGCGCAACCATTCGTCGATGGTGATCCCGTTGCCCTTCGACTTCGAAATCTTCTGGCCCTGCTCGTCGAGGAAGAGTTCGTAGTTGAAGCCTTCCGGCGGCGTGGCGCCGAGTGCCCTGGTGATCTGGCCCGAGAGCTTCACCGAGTCGATCAGATCCTTGCCGGCCATCTCGTAGTCGACGCCGAGCGCGACCCAGCGCATCGCCCAGTCGGCCTTCCACTGACACTTCACATTGCCACCCGTGACCGGGGTCTCGACCTCCGCACCGGTGTCGGGGTCGACATAGGTGATGGTGCCGGCGGCGATGTCGCGGCGGATCATCGGCACCTGCAGCACGACGCCGGTGGTCTTGCTGATGGGGAGGAACGGGGAATAGGTCGCGCGCCGGTCCGGCCCCAGCGTCGGCAGGATGATCGCCATCACCTTGTCGAAGGCGTCGAGCATCTTGAGCAGCGTCGCGTCGAAGCGGCCCGATGTGTAGTAGTCGGTCGAGCTGGCAAACTCGTAGTCGAAACCGAAATGATCGAGGAACGCGCGCAGGCGCGCGTTGTTGGCGGCGCCGAACGAAGGATATTCGTTCGAGAACGGATCCGGCACGCGCGTCAGCGGCTTGCCGAGATGGGCCGTCATCATGTCGCGATTGGGGACATTGTCCGGCACCTTGCGCAGGCCGTCCATGTCGTCGGAGAACGCCAGCAATTTGGTCTTGATCTTGTCCTCGGTCAGCACGCGGAACGCATGGCGCACCATGGTGGTGCGCGCGACCTCGCCGAAGGTGCCGATATGCGGCAGCCCCGACGGACCGTAGCCGGTCTCGAACAGCACCTCGTCCTTCGGCTGCTTTTTCAGCCGCGCGACAATCGCTTTCGCCTGCTCGAACGGCCAGGCGTTGGATTGTTCGGCGAGCGCACGCAAATCGCTCGGGCTGGCGGCTAGGTCGATGGTGGACATCAGTGGTCTCCGGGGCCGCGGAAACTAGCGCTTCCGCGTCAAAATGCAAAATGACGGCGTCTCCACCGTCATTCCGGGGCGATGCGAAAGCATCGAACCCGGAATCTCGAGATCCCGGATTCGATGCTTCGCATCGCTCCGGGATGACGGAGTCAGGACTCCGTCAAAACGGGCTGATCGAAAAATAACGCAGCCACAGATCCGTATAGCGGCCTTTTTCCCAAAGCCGGAACAGCGCCCAGTTCAGCGACTGCCGCAGCAGATCGTTGCCCTTGCGGACGGCGATGCCGATGCCCTCGCCGAAATAGCGGCTCTCGACGAACGGTCCGCCCGAGAAGGCGCAGCATTCGGCTGAATCAGTGCCATTGATCCAGAACGCCAGCGCGATCGCATCGCCGAAGATGAAATCGACCTCGCTCCGTCGCAGCGCCAGCCGCAGCGCTTCGTCATTGGGGTAGGACTTGATTTCGGCGTCGGTGAACATCGCCTTCAGATAGGCCTCGTGCGAGGTGCCGGCGATGGCGCCGATCTTCTTGCCTTCGAGATATTCGGGACGCACCTCCGGCATCACGGCCTCGCGCCGCGACACGAAGCGCGCCGGCGCGCGGTAATAGGGATCGGTGAAATCGACCCGGGCGCGCAATTGCGGCGACACCGCCATCGATGCGATGATGGCGTCGCCGCGGTTTGAGGTGATGGCGTCGATCAGGGTCTCGAACCGGCGCATCTGGACGGTGCAGGTGACCTTGATCTCCTCGCACAGCGCGCGCGCCAGATCGACATTGAAGCCGGCGGGATTGCCGTCGGGACCGGTGAAGTTGAACGGCGGGTAGTCCGTCTCGGTCAGGAACCGGATCACGGTCAGGCGTGACATATCCGGCCGGTCCGGACGCCGCCGCGGGTCCCAGAAGCCGGGCACCGCCTGCGGGGCGGCCTCGACCGCGGGCCGGGGCGCGGTTTGGGCGTGAGCCAAGCTGGCGGACAGCACCGCCGCCAGCGCAGCCGCGATCGACAATCCCGTCAGCAGGCCGCGGACGGTTCTGGGCAATCTGGCGTTGGGCAACAAGGCGGGCTGGTGGGGCATGCCGGCGATTTCTGGTGGAATTGGATGGCCTTATAGACCATCCGGCCCCCGATGCGAGGGCCGTTTTGCGGCTTTCGAGCCGCTGGCCCGGCTCAGAGATACTTCTTCAGATCGGTCGCGGCTTCCGCGGGCGTCCGTTTCAGGTTGAACGGCGAGACGAACTGGCCGTCACGGTCCATCAGATAGATCAGCGCGGTGTGGTCCATGGTGTAGTCGCCGTCCTTGAGCGGGACCTTCTTGGAATAGACCCGGTAGGCCGACAGCACTTTCGCAACCGATTCAGGGTTGCCGGTCAGGCCCTTCAGATGCGGATCGAAACTGGAGAGATAATCCTTCATCGCGGCCGCGGTGTCGCGCTCCGGATCGACCGAGACGAAAAAGGCGTTCACCCGGTCGGCATCCTTGCCCATCGCTTTGAGCACTTCGGAAATCTCGAACAGCGAGGTCGGGCAGACGTCCGGGCAATGGGTGAAACCGAAGAAGATCAGCGTCGGACGTCCCTTGAGATCCTTCTCGGTCACGGTCCGGCCGGCCTGGTCGGTCAGCTGAAACGGCCCGCCGATCGCCGCCGGCGCGGTGACGCCGCGCAAGCCGCCGAGCGCCCACAGCATGATCACGAGGCCAACCAAGAGGCTGGCGGCGAAGGAGGCGACAATCACCAGCGGGCGGATGGTCCGGTCCATGCAAGAATTCCTTAGTGTCCGGATCAGAAGCAGGCCGAGATGCCGGCGGCGATCATTTCAAAGAACACCGCGGTCCCGTAATGGAACCACAGCGCCGCGGCGCCGCACACGGCCAGCGCGCCAAGTCCGGCGGCGCCCCAGACGATCGCGGACGCCACCCTGCCTTGCGGCCGGGTCGCCGCCATCATCCCGTGCTGGGTGGAAATTGGCTGAACCATAGGGGTTCAGATAGGGCCAGTTCCAGGGTCAGGCAAGCGCCATGGCCGCCCGGCTGATCACGTCATAATGAGTGAGAAAACCGTGAAATCAGCGAGACGGCGGCTTGATCGCGGAGGCCTGGGCGTCGAGATAGCAGGGCTTGTACAACGCCTGCAGCTGCTTGCCGCGCAGGAAGAGCATGCGCGGGGTCAGGCCGCCGCGCTGGGCGATCCAGCGCCGGATCGGCGTCGGATACATCGAGTACAGCATCTGGGTGGCTTCGGCGTTGGTGATCGCGCGGCCATTGGCCCCGAAATCCCAGGCGGCATGGAAACCGAGATTGGCGTGCGAGGTCACGCAGATCTTGTCGTGGGGAACGGCGCCAAGAATGATGGTGCAGGCCGAGGCGCACAGGCCATCGATGATGACGGTCTCGCCGGAGGTGCGAAGGCCCTGATACTTATCGACATAAGTGCCGATCCGGCCGCCGCGATCGTCGGCAATCCGGACCACGGCCTCGCTCGACGCAACCCCTGCCAGCAGCAACACCGCCGCAAGCAACCCCGTCACCAGCTTCATATCCCAGCCCCAGTCCTGAAACGTCGAACCCGAATCTGACCGTCTTGGTGATGCAAGACTTCGCGAGCGTCGTTCGAGATCGTGATTTTGTCTAGGCGGCGGGAGCCGGTCAAAACAAATTCAAATTAAGTGTTGCCGCGGCGCTGCACCCGAGGATCGAAAAGGTCCCAAACTGGAACAGGTTAACGTTCCCACGGTGGCCGCCTCGCCACAGGCAGGCGGCATTTGCCGTTGACCGCGTCGGATGGCGTGGTCTTGAATCAACATCAGGGTTGGGGAGGGCGCAATGGCTGAGGACGCAGACGTAATCGTGGTCGGCGGCGGACTGGCGGGGCTGGTTGCGGCTTGCGAAATCGCCGACGCCGGCAAGCGCGTTATCGTGCTCGACCAGGAAGGCGAGCAAAACCTCGGCGGCCAGGCGTTCTGGTCGTTCGGCGGCCTGTTCCTGGTCGATAGTCCCGAACAGCGCCGGCTCGGCATCAAGGACAGTTTTGATCTCGCGCTGCAGGACTGGATCGGCACCGCGGGCTTCGATCGCGAGGAAGACCACTGGCCGAAGAAGTGGGCGGAGGCCTACGTCGCCTTCGCGGCCGGCGAAAAGCGCGACTGGCTGCGCGCGATGGGCCACCGTATTTTTCCCGTGGTCGGCTGGGCCGA
>Ga0307517_10002507_pt1 | contig 29365 bp, 27 predicted proteins | sample 23_EM_MG_FD_194515 | JGI IMG/M metagenome (GOLD analysis project Ga0307517, IMG submission 194515) | Populus trichocarpa ectomycorrhiza microbial communities from riparian zone in the Pacific Northwest, United States - 23_EM | ecosystem: Host-associated > Plants > Roots > Unclassified | place... | reverse complement strand
ATCAGGCAGCTTTAGCGGTTACACTTACATTAAGGTCAAAATCATTATAGATCAGATTGTCGCCCAAATCCTTAAAGAAATTGCCGGAACGGAACTTCATGTTATAATCAGTACGGTCGATTGCCAATTTTCCTGTTGCAGTTAACGTATCGCCATTTGCATTGATTACCGCATCAAAACCTATTGGATTGGTTATACCTTTTATAGTAAGATTACCTTCAATGTGACTACCTACCATTCCGGTGATTTCTAACGTGGCTTCAGGATATTTTTCGATTGAAAAGAAATCATCAGATGCCAGGTGAGCTGCGAATTGTGCATTAAGGACAAGGTCGGTTATGTCCAGAATTTTGATGGAGGTGGTGTCGATAATGAACTTACCGCCGGTAAGTTTACCGTCGTTCAAAACAATTTCGCCTGCTTTAATGCCTATGGTACCATTGTGTGCCCCGGTTACCTTTCTACCCACCCAGTTAATGTTGCTTTGGGCGCTTACGATTTCAAATTTTTGAGTTTCCATTGTGTTTTTTGTTTCTAATTATAAGACAAAGTACGTGACGATTTTCCAGGTATGAGTGTGACCTAAATCACAATTACCACACGCCATATTTTATGTGATGTAGATCACATTTAGCATAGTATGGCCCGGCTCGTGTTTCTTTCCGGGTACCTCGTCACAGATAGGCTTCCATTGTATGATCTGAAGCAGTTCATTTTGATTATGAACACTCGCATTCATGGTACGTAACGTAAAATTTACAATGTTCATAGGCTACTTTTTGATTGAGCGACATTTTTGTCAACCCACTATCGTGCCAGTGTTAATTAACTGAAAGTCAAATTTTTATATAAATTATAGCAAGTGTGAAACCTTCATATATCATAAATCATGGAGATTGGCCTTGATATGTCGTGATAAAGAATAGATTCTGCTAATTGTCGGGAAAAAAGGATTGAAACTTTTTTAATTTTTAAAAAAGATTTTACAACTTTATGTAAATTTAGTACCCCTCATTCAGTCAATGGATTATCTACCTGGACATTACCTTTTTCTTTTTTAAGTACTAAATGCTAAGTAATAGCCACAGTATTCGGGGTTAAACTGCTTAGCCCGGATTTGCTATCCGATTTGAAGTTGATAATGGAACTAAGATCACTATTGTATTTGAACAGGATTTATTGCATCATATCAAACAATTGAAGGTTGATTATTTGGAATCAACTTAATGGAAGAAAGGTGTTAAAATGAATAAGTATTTAGCTGCCATAGGTCTTATTTGCATGATCGTTCCGGCCATTGCACAAAACTGGCATGAAGCAGATTCATTACGCAAGACTTTAGATAAGAGTAACCAGGATACGGCCCGTGTCAATACGTTTTTAAGATTGGCGGAATTTGAGATCTTTAAGCCCGGTGAATTCAAGAAAGACCTTGATAGTGCCGCTGTTTATATCGACCAGGCTAAAAATGTCTATAAAAAGCTTAACTCAACAGAGGTTTACGGGCATATTATTTTGGCCGAATCATACCTGGCCAACGAAAGGGGGCAGAAAGATCAAGGGAAAGCATTGGTTGAAAAGGCGATACAGATTTTGAGTAAAGGAACCGATAAATACCAGTTGGGTCAGGCGTACCTTGCTTTAGCTCAATATTACAATTTTTTCGTTCAGGATGAGATGCTTAAAAAACTGGAAATAGTTGCGCAGGCGGCAAATACTTTTAGAAATACAGGATATATCGAGCGGGAGGCTTACACATACAAAATGCTTGGTGACCTGGATACTAATATGGCTTTAGGTTTAAAACATCTTAAGCATTCCTTAGACCTTTACCAGTCCATACATTACAAACAGCTGCAGGGTATATATGATGCAATAGGCTCGGTGTACTTAGTCGGGACAGATTATGGGCCGGCATTAAACTACCAATTGAAGGCATTGGATGCTGCTCAAAATACCCACGACACCACCATGCAGCTTTGCGAAATCAATAACCATATTGGTATTACCTATTTTAAGCAGCTTGAATTTGATCAGGCGGTTAAATATTTTAAAGCCGCGCTTCATACTGCTGAAGCTTATAAAGATATTCAAACAATCTACTTGCTCTCGGCAAACATCTGTAATGCAGAGATACGACTCAAACGCCCCCGGGAAGTATTAAATATCCTTCGTCACACTTTAAATAAGTATCCTACGCCTCCCAATGATGCTGAGCATGATGTACGGTTTACAAATGAGTATATACAGGCTTATACTATGCTTAAACAATATAGCCTTGCTGAGCATTACAGCGATCATCTATTAGATGTAATTAACCGTAACACTATCCCTAAATCGAATTTGAGTGATGCGTATGTTGCGCTAATAACGTATTTCTTCGCCTCAAAACAGTATTCGCGGGAACTCGTCTATTTAAAGAAAAATGATACTTTGACAAAACAACTCGGTATTTCTACAAACATTTCTGTAAATAATAATGCATGGTTCAGGTTAGATACCACCCTGCATAATTATAAAGATGCTGTATATCATTTATTAATTCATGATAAAATTCAGGACTCTACCTTTACCGCAACTAAAAATAAACAGATCAAGCAATTGCAGGTTCGATTCGATACCAAACAAAAAGAAGCTCAGATTAAACTCCTAAATCAAAAGACAGAACTTGATCAGAGCAATCTGCAGCGGGCTAACCTGGTGAAAAATGTAACTATTGGCGTCATAGTATTGGTCTTAATCATCGCCGGCTTATTATACCGCCAAAGCAAACTGAGACAAAAAAATAACACCATTATCACCCATAAAAATGAGCTGCTGCAACATCTGCTAACGGAAAAAGAATGGCTGCTGAAAGAAGTTCACCACCGCGTAAAAAATAATCTGCACACAGTGATCTGTTTATTGGAATCGCAAGCTGCCTACCTTGAAAACGATGCTTTAAAGGCTATCGAAAACAGCCAGAACCGTATTTATGCTATGTCGCTGATTCATCAAAAATTATATCAGTCGGATGATATAAAAACAATAGATATGTCAGAGTACATACCTGAACTGGTGCGGTCACTGGAAGACGGCTTTGGTACTTCAGGTCAGATCGAATTCAAACTGAGGATTGACCCAATAAACCTTCCCCTTTCACATGCCATCCCATTAGGGCTGATCATCAATGAAGCCGTAACCAATTCCATCAAATATGCTTTCCCGAACAACAGGAAAGGCGAAATTTTAATTTCCATGATTGATGATAATGAAAGAATAAAACTGGAACTTGCTGACAATGGCATAGGAATGCCGGAAATTGATAGTGAGGTAGAGTCGGAGTCATTGGGATTGCAATTAATGAAGGGGCTAAGTGAGGACATAGAAGCTGATATCGGTTTTGAAGTTGATAATGGCACCAGGATCACTATTGTATTTGAACCGGATGCGTTGAATGATCCGGATAACTTTTCGAAATCACCTGAAAGAAAGGAGATATACGTATGAATACCAGGATACTGATAGTTGAAGATCAATTTATTGAAGCTAACAATTTGAAGATAATCCTTCAAAAGGCGGGCTACATAGTTTGTAAAATTGCCCGTTCAGTGAGCGAAGGATTAGAAGTCGTTGACAACGAAAAACCAGATCTTGTATTATTGGATATACGCTTAAAGGGCGTATTAACCGGGATTGATCTTGCTAAAATACTACGGGATAGAAATATCGCTTTTGTCTTTTTATCTGCAAATTCAAACAAGCAGACCCTTGAGGCTGCCAAGGCAACTAAACCTTATGGCTTCCTGGTAAAGCCCTTTCGCGAAAAAGATGTATTGATAATGCTTGACGTTGCCTGGTATTTACATCGTCAAAAGCAGGAATCAAATGGGCGCTATCTTTCAGCGGCGCCTTCCGCCGGCGATAATTTTAAAGAAATTGTTGGGAATGGCGAAAGTATGCGCGATGTACTGGAAAACGTTAAGTTGGTCGGAACGTCGGATATAACGGTCCTGGTATTAGGAGAAAGCGGTACAGGAAAGGAACTTATAGCACAGGCGGTTCATCGTATTTCATTGCGAAAATTAAAACCCTTCGTTGCTGTAAACTGCGCCGCATTACCGGCAAATCTCATCGAATCAGAACTTTTTGGCCATGAAAAAGGTGCTTTTACTGGTGCTATCGATAGAAGAACCGGGAAGTTTGAACAGGGAAACGAGGGGACTGTTTTTTTGGACGAGATAGGGGAGTTACCACTGGAATTGCAGGTTAAATTGTTGAGGGTGTTGCAGGAAAAGGAAGTGGAGCCTATTGGAGGCCAGAAAAAAAAGATCAATGTTCGTATCATAGCCGCAACTAACCGCAATTTGGAGGAGGAAATTTCAAAGGGCCGATTCAGGCTGGATCTTTTTTACCGGCTGAATATTTTCCCGATCACGTTACCCCCTTTACGCGAACGCAAGGAAGATATCGTCTCGCTGGCTAGCCATTTTGTGAATATTTATGCCCGGAAGGAAAATAAAGCGATCACCGGGGTAGCAGATCATGTAATGCAGGCCATGCTCAATTATGACTGGCCCGGCAATATAAGAGAGCTGGAAAACCTGATGGCAAGAAGCGTTTTGCTTACAAATGGCCCCATCATTAATGCAATTAAATTACCCGGTCAGAGTAAAGCACCCGTAGTTGAACAGCAGGGCCGTATTAAGACCATGATCGAAAACGAACGGGATCATATCTTGTCAGCATTGGAACGAAGTAATTGGAAAATTTATGGGCAGGGCGGGGCTGCTGATCTGCTTGAACTTAACCCCTCAACACTCAATTCGCGGATGAAAAAATTGGGCATTGAAAAAAAGTATTATAAAAACAGCGAAACCTGATTGCTTGAATCCGGACGGCGCTTCATGAAAATCAAAGAAAAAGTTAATTTTTTGGGCAATCCTCATCTTTTAGAATGTAGGTATAAAACATTGATAAGGTTTTAAAACAACAAAAGCTCCAATTTTCTTGGAGCTTTTGTACTCTCGAAGATACCGATTTCCAAACATTTTATTGAGGATTTTGAAGTTTTATTACGTTTAATCGCTTAATTCGGTATTTACAAAGAAGGCGATGGGAAGAAAATCCAAACGTTTATTGAATATAAAACTGATACCACTGACAGCCCTTTTAAATGAATGGTATTCCAGGGCGTTTTGGAATTTTCAACATCCTTTATTTGGTATGGCATAAATCACGTTGCCTGAAACAGATAAATTAAAGCCATATTTTTCTATAGCAGGAAGTAACAGTTTTTCCCATGTTTTGCCCATGTCAGATGACCGGAATATACCATCTGAGCGACCACATATTAAATATTTACCCATTTGTTTGATGGATAAAATATCCAATGAAGATTGTAAGCCTATTTTTTTCATTAATAAACTACTCCAGGAAGGCTGAAGTTCTTCACCTATTGCATTCCAGGTTTTTCCACTATCCAGTGAAATGTGTATGCTGTTTGTTTTGGTTATTGTGTTGTTTACTATAGCAGCAAATCCTCCATCTATACGTTCCACAGCGATGCTGGCGACCCCTTCACTAATCACACGATCCCAGCTTTCACCATCATCGGTCGATCTTAATATTCCCTGTGAGCTGGCAGCCAGGAGTACCCCGTTTGACTCTACCATTTTCATTATCCAGCCTCCAACATGCACGTATTTCCAGGTTTTTCCACTGTTAGTGGATTTATAAACTGCATTGTTGGAGCCGATGAAAATTGTGCCTCCCGTAGTTTCAAAAACGCTGCTTACTTGTTTCTCTTTATAATTCGTGTACATCCAATCTATCGTTCTGTTAAGGCGTACGGCTTGCTCTTGAAAATTTGAGTACATGGGCGACCAATCACTCTTTCCGTTTATTTTTTGTAAAAATTGGCCCCTGAAATCATATGCAAATATCCCATTCTTGCCGGGGGCAATGTTACGCTGATTACCAGGGAAAATGTCTTTTGTCCAAAAACGAGTTGCGGAATTTGGTTCACTGTGATAAACCCCATTTCCGGCACGTAAATAGAGCCCACGGTCATTTGCAAAGAAGCCATCTCTCCGCAAACCTTCTCTCTGCAAATTTTCGGGCAACCCTTCGCTAATGTCCTGCCATGTTTGTCCCCCATCAGTAGATCTTAAAACGATGTTCAAAAGCCCTGATTTAGTCCCTTCGGTTGTTTTCTTCGCCGCTTCCTTTTCTTTTAGCACAAAAGAATTTAGTAGAAATAATACCAGGAGGACGGCCGGAACAAACACAAATAATTTTTTCATTTTTTCATTTTTCATAACCTATCAATTTGATTCACCGAAATTACTTTGATATTTTTCAGTCTGAAGAACCAGGATTGTAAATAAAAATGTAAACTTTGTAAATTAAAATCTTGACATTATGCTTGATAGCCTCCTCTCAGGGAAACGCAAATACCTGTTCGGATTGATAGTACTCTTGTTTAGCTGTGCGATCTGCGCAACTTTCAGTATGGCGGGTAATGACGATTTTAATATCGCCAGGAGGGAGGTTTTACTCCGGAGGATAGGAGATGAACTGCTCACACAGTCGGGCGACAGTAAATCAAGGGTGCTCCCGGTAAAAAAAATCGCAGAAAATGAGTACCAGATCAGGTTTGAGAATGAGCTTACTTTTCTACCGGACTCCCTGGTGAATACTACTACGCGTTTATTGGCCAAAGACCCGCTTGCAAATGATTATGTAGTTAACGTTCTGAATTGTGGCAACTCCAGCGTAGCCTATGGATACGCAATATCCAACAATAAAAAAGATGATATTGTAGCTTGCAGGGGAAGAGTGCAACCCAAAGCATGTTACATGATCAACGTTAAATTCAAACCAGCGGGCATAACTACAGCAAAGAATGGATATCTTCTGGGCAGCCTTCCATTTTTAGCATTTGTTGGATTTGTTTTTTTTAGATCGGTTAAACTGCAAAGAGCCGCGCCTGGCGATCAAAATACCGGCATGTTAACTTTGGGCTCTGTGTTGTTTGATGCGAAGAAACGGAAGCTGATAATAAACGGAAAAACAATAGACTTGACCGGAACTGAAACCCGTGTACTGCTCATTTTCGCGCTGTCTCCCAATGAAACCATAGAGAGAAGCCGGCTGCAAAAAGAGATATGGGAAGATGAGGGTGTTATTGTGGGGCGCAGTCTGGATATGTTCATATCAAAACTTAGAAAAAAATTGGAATGTGATCCCCATATAAAAATTGCTGTTATACGCGGCAAGGGGTATAAACTTGAAATTAGCGCTTAAGGGGCAGCCGCGCCCTTTAAAACAACAAAACCCCGATATTGCCGGCCGCCGGTTCAAACGTCCCGCTTGAGCCAAAACGCCGGTCAGCGTCCCGCTGACATTGCAAAATAATCTTCAGCGGATGTAAATCCCCGCGTTGGCCGCATGTTAAATAGCCAATTTTTAGACAGCACTCTAAATTTCCCTCAGCTGGCACCAGAATATATTTAAGATTAATTTTTTTAACTATTATGGTGTTCCACATCGTTCCATGTGTTACACCTGTTCCATGGAACACCCTCTGTTAAGAGTCAAGAAGTAAGAGTCAAGAACCAGGAGGGTTTTATCTTAATTCTTGGTTCCTGGTTATTATAAAACAACAAAAGCCGACCTTTCGATCAGCTTTTGTACTCGGGGCGGGAATCGAACCCGCACGCCTTTGACGGGCACAGGATTTTAAGTCCTGCGTGTCTACCAGTTCCACCACCCGAGCAGGTAATTAAACCTTTTAACAATAAATCCCTTCTTGTGGAAGGGATTAGAGCGAAAGACGAGATTCGAACTCGCGACCCCGACCTTGGCAAGGTCGTGCTCTACCAACTGAGCTACTTTCGCATTTTGCAAACTACTATCGCGTTTGCGGAGTGCAAATATAGACAGAAATGCATATTCTGCAAGCAATAGATTTAAATTTTTTTAAAAAATCTATAAGTCGCTGTTTTTCAAAACCTCAGAGATGAGATCATTCTCATATCCGCGGCTTAAAGCATATTGATGCAGTTTATATTTCCTTTTGTAAGGATCTTTTTCACTTAAAAGCCTCGCTTTTTTCTGTAATACCTGTTCAAGTGTTTGTAAATAATCATCGCCGTTGATGTTATTCAGCGCTTTTCTGATAAGAACATCTGATACTTTTTTAAACTTTAAACCCTGCTTTATTTTATTTTTCCCCCAGCCTTTCTGACTGAACTTTCCCCGGGCGTAAGCATTTGCAAATCGTTCTTCATTTAAAAAATTATCGGCTATTAATTGAACGATCACATTCTCAATTGTATTGGAATACAGGCCCCACTCATACAATTTATCACGGACTTCCTGCTGAGAACGCTCCTGATAAGCGCAATAATGCTCAGCTTTGGCTAATGCAGTTTTTTCGTCAGTTATCCGGGTAGGCTTTGGTTGGTCCATCAAATGCCAAAATTCGTTAAAAATTCTTCTATTGGCAGAAATATAAGCAAATTCGTAACATGCTTAGCAACCATTATTCTATCAGTGAAATACAGAAAATCATCGGCGCTGAAGGCAATATCGCAACAGAGAGTCTTGTCAGGACATTACTAACCGACAGCCGTCGTATCAGCAATGCTTCTGAATGCTTGTTTTTTGCGTTAAGCGGAAGGCGTAATGGTCATGAGTTTATTGCTGAGGCATACGCAACAGGTGTACGCAATTTTGTGGTAACGCACCAAACCGAAATAAAAATGCCGGGTGCTAACTTTCTGCTGGTTGATAATGTGCTCAACGCACTTCAAAAACTGGCAGCCTATCACCGAAGTAAGTTTAGCCTGGAAGTTATTGGCATCACCGGCAGTAATGGAAAAACCATTGTTAAGGAATGGCTTTATCAGCTATTGGTCTCAGATAAAACTATTGTACGAAATCCTAAAAGTTATAATTCGCAGATAGGCGTACCGCTTTCGGTTTGGCAGATTACTGAAAAAGATGAACTGGGAATTTTTGAAGCTGGTATATCCACCGTTGATGAAATGGATAAGCTGGAGGCGATCATCAAGCCATCCATAGGCGTTTTGACTCATATCGGTACTGCACATGATGAGGGGTTTAAGGATCGCAGGGAAAAAGTACTTGAGAAGTTAAAGCTATTCAAAAACTGCAAGTTGACTATCCATAATTATGATCAGCTCGCCGATTACAAGAAAAATATCCCGGTAAAAGACCGGTTTAGCTGGAGCACCAAATTTAAAGAAGCCGATTTGTACGTGTTTGCTGAGACAGTCATCTCCAGGAATTTTTATCTGCGTGCCAAATATAAAGGAGCAGAGATAGAATGCCTGATACCTTTTCTTGATGAGGCGTCTGTAGAGAATGCAATTGTTTGCTGGGCAACGATGCTGGCGATGGGTTATAGCCCGGTTGAGGTAGATAAAAGAATTGAGCGATTGAGCCCGGTAAGCATGCGTCTTGAATTAAAGAACGGCATTAACGATTGCTCGGTGATCGATGATTCTTATAACTCGGATGTGCAGTCGCTGGAGATCGCGCTTAATTTTTTGAACCAGCAGAACCAACACCCGACGCGAACACTGATACTTTCGGATATATACCAATCGGGTTTGGAGCAGGATGTATTGTACCGGCAGGTGGCTGACATGATCAAAACCAAAAAGGTGGATAAGTTTATTGGTGTAGGAGAGGCCCTGACTGCTCACCAGGATTATTTTGATTTGGATAATAAATACTTTTATCCGGATACAAGTACTTTGATCCAGCATCTGAAAACACTGAACTTTGAAAATGAAACCATACTGATAAAAGGGGCACGGAGTTTTGAGTTCGAGCGGATAAGTTCGGCGCTCAGCTTAAAGGCGCACGAAACTGTGATGGAGATCAGCCTGAATGCTTTGCTGAATAACCTAAACTTTTATAAGTCGAAATTAAAGCCAGGGGTAAAGATCATGGCAATGGTGAAAGCATTTTCGTATGGCAGCGGGACATTTGAAGTCGCAAACATGCTCCAGTACAACAAGGTGGATTACCTGGCGGTGGCTTACATTGATGAGGGTGTAGCTTTGCGTCAGGCAGGTATTACTTTGCCGGGAATGGTGCTTAATCCTGAAGTATCCGCATTTGATAAGTTGATCGAGTTTAAGCTTGAGCCGGAGATATTCAGCTTTAACCTGCTGGACGAGTTTGTGAAATTTGCGCAATCACATAACCTGGGCAATTACCCGGTACATCTGAAAATAGATACCGGCATGCACCGTTTGGGATTTGAGGATTTTGAAATAGACACTTTATGTGATCTGCTGGAAGAAAACCGGTATATCAAAGTGCAGTCTGTTTTTTCGCATTTTGTGGCAAGCGATGCAAAGGAGCATGATGATTTTACTAAGAAGCAGATCAAACGTTTTGAAAAGGCTTTTACAAAGATCGAAAAAGCATTGGGCTACAAAGTAATTAAGCATATCTCTAACACAGGTGGAATTATCCGCTGGCCTTCTGCCCATTTTGATATGGTGCGATTGGGTATAGGTTTATATGGGATAGATGCCTCTATTTCTTCTGAGTCCAACTCATTACAGCCTATCGCTACTTTAAAAACAAGCGTTTCACAGGTCAGGAAAGTAGAAGCGAATGACACCATCGGATATAACCGCAACGGGAAACTGACGAAAAACGGAAAAATAGCAACTGTAAGAATTGGCTATGCTGATGGTTACCTGCGCGCCTTTGGTAATGGTGTGGGTAAAATGCTGATAAAAGGGACATTGGTTCCTACCGTGGGCAACATATCCATGGATATGTGTACGCTGGATGTAAGTAATGTGGAGGTGAGGGAAGGTGATGAAGTGATTGTTTTTAATGATAAGCTTCGGATAGAGGAACTGGCAAGAGAAATCGGAACTATTCCATATGAAATATTGACCAATGTTTCGCAAAGGGTAAAAAGAGTGTACTTTTATGAATAGAAATTTACTGCCGGTATGAAAAAAATAATTGGAGCATTACTGAATTACTTCGTTAAGGGGCTGATCGTGGTGATACCAATTGGCGTTGCCGCCTTTATTATTTTTTGGGGTGTAGCCAAAATCGATGAGTCCCTTAATTTGAGCGGAATTTTACTAACAAATAGTAAAGGTCAGCCTATTTACATCCCGGGATTAGGTATTTTGAATGTCCTGGTCATCATTATGATTGTTGGTTTTCTTGTTACTAACGTACTAACAGACCCGATCAAGAATTGGATCAACAGGGGGATCAACCGTATACCTCTTTTTAAGTTCCTGTATTCGTCCATTAAAGACCTGACAGAAGCGTTTGTTGGTGAAGAAAAGAAATTTAATGAGCCGGTATTGGTCGACATAAATGAATTTGGATTAAAGAAAGTTGGCTTTTTGGTACAAAGGGATTTAGCTAAGCTTAATCTTCCCGGCGATGTTGCTGTTTATTTCCCATTTTCCTATTCGTTTGCAGGGCAAGTTGTAATTGTCCCGGCTGACAAGGTAAAACCAATTGATAAAGGTGCTGCCGAGATGATGAAGTTTGTTATTTCTGGTGGTGTGAGCGGGTTAGATTAGCGTCCTTTTTAAAACTTCTCAGAACCAGTAGAATGCTGATCAGCATTAACAATGCCCCAAGTATGTAGGGCGATCCGGGAAAATAGACAGAAGAATCCTTGTGGGTAAAGAATTTAAAACTATACCCCATTAACAATGGTCCGGCAACCAGGCTTATGCTCGAAAGTAGTGTTAACCCGCCTTGTAATTCACCCTGCTCACTGGCACCATATTTACTTGTGATAAATCCCTGTAATGCCGGCGCTGAGATGCCACCAAAACAGTAAGGGACCATATACAGATATACTTGCCATCCTTTAACGGCAAATGCTATAAGTGATAATCCTGCACCATAGGATATTAAACCTATCATAATAGTTTGTTTTAACCCCCATAGTGGTATTAAATGCCTGATCAGCCACCCCTGAATACATATCAGCAATGCGCCAATAAAAAGCCCGAGGTAACCTACGCTACGCATTGACCATTGGAATTTTTCATATACATAAAAAGGCAATTGGTATTCAACTGCTTTTTGGGCGATATAAACCAGCGTAAAAGCTATAGCCAAACCTATTAACGCCTTATATTTCCCCAATTGAATAAATGAACCAATTGGGTTTGCCCGTTTCCAGCTAAATGGACGGCGATGTTCTTTATCAAGAGACTCCGGCAGTACAAAATAACCATAAAGAGCGTTGAATAATGCAGCGCCTGCAGCAACCATAAAAGGTATCTTTATATTAATATCTCCCAGGAATGCCCCACCGCTTACACCAAGTATAAATCCTAACCCCGAAGCTGCACCAACTATACCGAAGTTTGTTGCCCGTTTATCGCCGGTACTTATATCCGCGATATAGGCCGTTGCCGTGGCCATGGTTGCACCGGTTATACCAGCTATGGTGCGTCCAATAAAAAGCCAAAAAACGGTTGGTGCAAAGGCCATAAATGTATAATCAATACTAAAGCCTAATAATGAAATAAGTAAAATAGGCCGTCTGCCAAACCGGTCGCTAAGATTTCCCATTACGGAGGAAAATACGATCTGCATCGAAGCATAGGTAAAAGTAAGCCAACCGTTAATTTCTGAAGCTACGGAATAATCAACGCCGCTAAGTTGTTTCAGCAGATTAGGGATAACAGGTATGATGATTGCCAGACCAAGTACATCAATGAAGATGGTGACAAAAATAAATCCTAGCGCAGAAGATGTTTTGGTTTTAGGTTTTGTATCCATAACGGAAAATAAACAACATCTGAAATCTCAGGAATGTTTAAATTGCGGGTTTATTTTTCTTGAATGATAACACAGCCAATATAGCACTTAAAAGCATTAAAACGGCACCGATAGCAAATGGTGCTCCCGGGAATTTAAAAGGAGCGCCCGGTTTTGTAAAATAGTAAAACGACCAGGTCATTACCAGAGGGCCAAAAATGGTGCTTAAACTTACCAGGCTCGTCAATCCGCCTTGAAGTTCACCCTGTTCATTTGCCGGGACACTGTTACTCATATATCCTTGTAGTGCCGGCCCTGCTATTCCACCTAAACAGTAGGGAATTAAGAAAGCAAACATCATCCAGCTCTTTGAGGCAAATGCAAATAAAACTAAACCGCTGGTGTAAAGTAGCAGGCCAATCCAAATACTACGCTCTTGTCCTATTTTAGGTATGATGATCCTGATGAGGCCCCCTTGCACTGCTGCTACCAATAAACCAACAACAGCAAGGGACCAACCTTCCAGCCTTGGAGTCCAATGAAATTTTCCAATAGTATAAAAAGTCCATACGCTTTGTACAGACTGGACTGCAAAATATATCAGGAACAATGAAAGGGCCAAGCCAATTACAGCTTTATATTTGCTTAAATGTAAAAGCGAGCCCCAGGGGCTGCATCTTTTAAGATCAAGCGGTCTGCGGTTTTCTTTACTTAATGATTCAGGTAATATGAAGTATCCGTAGGCCGCATTTAATAAAGCCAAAACCGCTGCTGCGATAAATGGATAACGCGTATTATAACTTCCCAATAACCCGCCAAGCGCCGGGCCGATAATAAACCCGATGCCAAAAGCAACACCTACAAGGCCAAAATTAGCAGCTCTTTTTTCAGGTGTGCTTATGTCAGCAATGTATGCGTTGGCAGTTGTAAAACTTGCCCCTGTAATGCCCGCTATTACCCGGCCAACAAATAACCACCCGATGCTTGGAGCAAATGCCAGAAATAAATAATCGATACCGAAACCAAGCAGCGAACTTAATAAAACCGGCCTGCGGCCATATTTATCGCTTAAATTCCCGATCACGGGCGAAAAAAAGAATTGCATCGAGGCATAAGCGAAAGCCATCCATCCGGCATAGGGCGCGGCTTCACTTACCGTGCCATGAATCAGATGCTGAATTAATTGAGGCAATACAGGTATGATGATACCAAACCCCATCACGTCTACCAATAAAGTAACAAAAATAAAGCCTAAAGCAGCCTGTTTATCGGGTTTATGCATCCCGCAAAATAAAAAATTATACATTAACTATTTTTTATTTTTAAATTGCATTACCCTAAACAATTGACACGTTGACTAAAATCTTTGTTGTAAACTAAGGCATTCCCTAATTGCCGCCACATAGTGTTACATACTTTACTTAAAAAAAGAAAATTTACCCCATGAAAAACCTTAAAACCTTATTGGTATTGCCGGGGCTGCTGGCTTTCCAAAGTGTATTTGCACAAAATGATGCACACCTTAAATTATCCGACCAATATCCTGCTGCGGGTGAAAAGATTACCCTAACCTATGACCCAACAGGTACGGTTGTTGACGGTAAAAAAGATATTGCTGCTGCAGTTTATTATCTTGATAATAAAAATTATCCGACTGATGATATCGATCTTAAAGCTGATGGAAAATTATTGAAAGGTGAAATTACAATTAACCCTGTTGCCACGGCCTTTTTTATCAGGATAAGTTCAGGTAATGAAGTAGATAACAATAACGACAAAGGCTATGTGTACCAGGTGTACAAGGGCAAGCAACCCGTTGAAGGGGCTTTTGCTTCAGAAGCGTTCTTTTATTCAGGCGGAGCAGGTGCCTATTTCGCTAAAATAAAACCGGACGTTAAGGGTGCGGTAGAATTATATAAAAAAGAGTTTGCTTTAAATCCGGCAAGCAAAAAAGACTATGAGGTTGGATACTACTATACGATAGCCAAAAATCCCGATTATAAATCCGATGTTAATGAAAAAATAAATGCTTTAAAAAAGAGCGATAAAGAAGATGATCTTATGTTGGCTTCCGGGTTGCTTAGAGTAAATAAGAATACTAAAAGCATGGACTCTTTAAATATTGTTATCCGAACTAAATTTCCTGGTGGAGTATTTGTTAAAAATGAAGCAACTTCAGCTTTCTATAAAGAAAAAGACCTGGTTAAGAAAGATTCGCTATACCAGGTCTATGTGAAAAAATATCCTGAAAGTACAACGGAAAAAAATACAATCCAGGACAATTTCAGGGCGCAGTTAGCTTCGGCCTACCTCGCAAAGGGCGACATGGATAGTTATCATAAATATGATAGTCACCTGAAAAATAAATCCAATTTGGCAATGGGCCTGAATAATACGGCATATGAATGGGCCAAAAAAGGTGAACACCTTGAAGATGCTGAAAAATTGTCTAAACAATCCCTGGATATAGTTTCTGAGAATATGGCTGCGCCTCCTGTTCAATCTTTCAATTCTCCCCGGCAAATGAAAAAAAACTATGAGTTTACTTATGACATGTATGCCGATACTTATGCCTTTATCCTTTATAAGGAAAGCAAGTTTGCCGAAGCACTTAAGTATGAGCAACCGATTGTTGACCATAGCACAATGGTGGATCCTGAGGTCAATGAGCACTATGTCCTGATATTAGATGCAGTTGGGCAATCTGCTAAGGCTAAAGAGGTGGCCGAAAATACTATAAAAGCAGGAAAAGGCACTGGTGCTATGAAGGAAGTTTTGAAGAAAGGATATATAAAAAGCAAAGGCAGTGATAATGGGTTTGACCAATATATTGCATCATTAGAAGGAGCTGCAAAAGAGAAAGCAAAGGCAGACCTGGCTAAAACTATGATCAATCAGCCTGCACCTGCTTTTGCACTGAAAGACCTGGATGGAAAAACAGTTTCATTGGCTGATCTGAAAGGGAAAGTAGTTATAGTCGATTTTTGGGCCACCTGGTGCGGCCCATGTAAGGCATCGTTTCCCGGAATGCAGATGGCTGTGAACAAGTATAAGGATGACCCTAACGTTAGGTTTTTATTTGTTGATACATGGGAGCATGACGACAATTATGTAGATGGCGTCAAAAAATTTATAGCCGATAACAAATATACTTTCCATGTTCTGATAGACGAAAAAAATACCGAGGGAAGGCAAGCTAAAGTAGTAAGTGCTTATAATGTCGACGGCATACCAACAAAATTCATCATAGATAAAAATGGCAATATCCGGTTTAAATATGTAGGATACTCAGGTACACCTGAGAAGCTTGTTGACGAGGTAACCAATATGATTGACATGACGAATAGCCCTGCAGCAGTTGTTTCAACAGCAGGAACAAGCAACAATAAAAGTAAGTAAGGGAATTTAAGAAAAGAGAAAGAGCGACTTGCTTATGCAGGTCGCTCTTTTTATGTGCAAAGGTTAAAAATTCGGTTTCAAAACATACTTTTCATAGAAACGGAAGATATGTTCGGCAGCTTCCTCGGCAGTATCTACCAAACGATAGAGGTTTAAATCATCAGGGCTGATAGTATGCTCCTCAGCCAACATTTTTTCCTCTACCCATTTAAATAATCCGCCCCAATAATCAGTGCCGACAAAAACGATTGGGAAACGGGCAATTTTACCGGTTTGTATTAACGTGATCGCCTCAAACGATTCATCCATGGTTCCAAATCCACCTGGCAGAACAATAAAGCCCTGCGAATACTTCATGAACATTACTTTGCGGATAAAGAAATAATCAAACTCCAGCAATTTATCCCGGTCGATATATTTATTATGGAACTGCTCAAATGGCAACTCGATATTTAATCCCACCGATTTACCACCTGCTTCGTAAGCGCCTTTGTTGGCTGCTTCCATTATACCTGGTCCGCCTCCCGATATTACACCATAACCGCGTTCGGTTAATAAACGGCCCGCTTCTTCGGCTAGTTTGTAGTATTTGTTATCGTTACGCATACGCGCTGATCCGAATATGGAGACGCAAGGGCCTATCTTAGCCAGTTTTTCAAATCCATCCACAAACTCGGCCATGATCTTGAATATCTGCCACGAGTCGGTAACCTTTATTTCCTGCCAGTTCTTATTCTCAAATGCTTGTCTTATTTTATCTTCACCAGTCATATCCTGTTATTCGTATTATGTAGTTCAAAAGTTGCGTTATTGGCTTTTACGTGATGAGGTGAGCAATAACCCAACAAAAGTAATTAATCCATTTACAATGATGAGCTCATTGTCGAAAACATATCCGCCAAGCAGCTTTGCTGAGTCTGTACTGAGGAAATAACATACTATTGGTGATATTATGCAGATCAACGGAACCAGTTTATCCGCCACCTGGCGACTCTTCATAAACAGCCCGAAGGAGTATAAACCCAGCAACGGCCCATAGGTATAAGATGCTACTTTGAATATGGCGCTTACTACCGCGTCGTTATTGATCGCGTTAAATATCACAATGGTCAGCAGCATCAGTCCCGAAAAGGCAATGTGCACGATATGACGGGTTTTTACCATAGCGGCGCTATTCACATCCTTGTTCTTGTTAAAACCCAGAAAGTCGACACAAAAAGATGTGGTTAACGCGGTCAGCGCCGAATCTGTCGTTGCAAATGTGGCTGCCGTCAATCCGAGCATAAACACAACCGCCGGTAGAACGCCCAAATATTTTAATGCTATGGTAGGGTAGAGGTAGTCAGTTTTTGCTACGGTAATTCCGTTTCTTGCGGCATAAATGTAAAGCAGTGCACCTACGCTCAGGAAGAAAATATTGATGATCACAAAAACTGTGGTGAAGCTGAACATATTCTTCTGTGCTTCTTTTATGTTCTTCATGCTCAGGTTTTTCTGCATCAGGTCCTGGTCAAGCCCCGTCATCCCCACGGTGATAAATAATCCTCCTAAAAATTCCTTGCTGAAATGAAAATGACTGGTCAGGAAATCGTTAAAAAAGAAAACTTTGGAGTAGCTGCTGTTTTTAATAGCCTCAGCCGCCTGGAAAATGCTCATATCCAAACTCCGGCAAATGAAATATAATGACAGAAACACTGATGAAACAAGGAACAGCGTCTGCAAGCTATCCGTAATGATGATCGTTTTTAATCCTCCTTTAAAAGTATATGACCATATCAGTGCGAGGCAGATCAGCACCGTTACCGCAAAGGGGACATGATAATTGTCAAAAATGAATCTTTGCAGTACAATGACCACCAGGTAAAGCCTGAATGCCGAACCAATAGTACGGCTGATGAGAAATATCCCGGCAGCAGTCTTATAGCTCCATTGCCCTAAGGCCTGTTCAATATAGCTGTAAATAGAGGTTAGTTTTAACCGGTAATAAAGCGGTAGCAGCACAGTGGCAATAATGATGAATCCGGCAGCATTACCTAATACAAACTGGAAATAAGCAAACTGATCACCCGATGGTGCGCCAACTTTACCGGGAACGGAAATAAACGTGACCCCGCTTAATGCCGTGCCAATCATCCCAAAAGCTACCAGGTACCATTTGGAATTCCGGTTGGCCACGAAAAAGGTGTCGTTATCTGACGATTTGCGTGAAGTAAGCCAAGAGATAACTAACAGGACAAGGAAGTAGCCGATAATGAATGAGAGAAGTACTAAAGGCGACATAATTTTTTAGTTCAGAAGTTCCAATAGGTAAAACACTTAATTATGACTGTAACTTTAAAATAACAATCAAATTTTAACGGCAAGATATGGATAAATAACAAAATCCGTAATGACAACTTTTCCGACTTATGCGGACTTCCGGACTTCCCGACTAAATTAGTAAATTCGCAACATGAACTTTTCGTCAAAGTTGCTGGAGAATGCGGTGGCAGAATTTGCTAAACTGCCGGGGGTGGGACAAAAAACTGCTTTGCGACTGGTGTTGCATTTACTTAACCAGGATAAAACGGAAGTAGCGAAATTTAGTGACAGCATCGTTAAATTACGAAATGAGATCAGGTTTTGCCGGATTTGCCACAATATCTCAGATCAGGAAATTTGCGAAATTTGTTCCTCACACAAGCGCGACCACGCAACCATCTGTGTAGTAGAGGATACACGTGACGTAATGGCTATACAGAATACTGATCAGTACAACGGTGTTTACCATGTTCTGGGCGGTTTGATTTCTCCGATGGATGGAATAGGACCTTCTGACTTACAGGTAGATACATTAGTGGAAAGGATAAAGGAAAACGGGATTAAGGAAGTGATTTTCGCCCTGAGCGCCACTATGGAGGGCGATACCACTATTTTTTATTTGCACAAAAGATTAAAAGATTTCCACATTAGTATTTCTACCATAGCTCGTGGCATAGCTTTTGGTGGTGAACTGGAGTACGTTGATGAGATTACCCTCGGGCGATCGATCACTACACGTGTTCCATACGAAAGTTCACTGTCAAGGTAGTAAGTATGAAATTATCCGTAATCCTGGTTAATCACAATTCACGAAATGGGCTCCGGCTTGCATTGACCTCTTTGCATAAAGCCGCGCGCAATATTCCGCATGAAATTCTTGTGGTTGATAACGCGTCTACGGATAACTCAGCCGAAATGCTTAATACCGAATTTCCACATGTAAAGCTTCTCACTAATCCAACAGAAGAAACACTATCAAAAGCGAATAATCAGGCATTGCAGCAGGTAATGGGCGAATATATTTTATTACTTAGTCCCGATACAATTATCAGTGCTGATTCATTTGCCAAGCTGAATGACTTTATGGATCAGCACCCATTGGCAGGTGGTGTAAGCGTAAGGATGGTCGACTTTAAGGGCGATTACCTGCAGCGCTCAAAACATACCCTCAACGGAACCTGGGCAACTTTCATAAAATTTGTAGGATTATCATCTTATTTCCCCAAAACATATGCCTTTTCACAGAAGAAAGCCGATTGGGTAGATGAGTTTGAAACAAAGGAAATTGACGTATTGAACGAAACCTGTATGCTCCTGCGCAGATCTGTTTTAGAACGAACGGGCCTGTTTGATGAGCGTTTTGCAAAATTTGGCTACAATATCGACCTGTCGTACCGCATCAGGTCACAAGGGTTTAAAAATTATTATTATTCAAAAACATATATCATCCAGTTACCGCGTAAGGCAGTCAACAAATTTAGCTGGGATTACATCAGGCATTTTTATGGTGCTATGATTATATTCGCAGCTAAATATTTGTTTAAACTGCCTGTGCTCAACGATAAAAACATAGGCGAACTCTACCCTTCGTCGTATGAAATGGAATGATAAAGTCGTAATTATCACCGGGGCATCATCAGGGATCGGCAAAGCATTGGCAATTGAGTTTGCCAGTCGCGGAGCCAATCTTGTCGTTGCATCCCGTCAATATGTAGCCCTGTGCGAATTAACCGAAAACCTGATCAATCAATACGGCATTCAAGCTGTTGCCGTGCAGTGCGATGTATCGGTTGAAGATGATTGCAGCCACCTGATCAAACAAGCTATTCTTACTTTCAACAAAATCGACGTATTGATAAACAATGCAGGCATCACTATGCGTGCATTATTTAAGGATGCTGACCTGAAAGTTTTGAAAACTCTAATGGATGTTAACTTTTGGGGAACGGTATACTGCACCAAATATGCTTTGCCGCACATACAAAAATCGCAGGGTAGCATAGTAGGTGTTTCATCTATCGCAGGATATAAGGGTTTGCCGGGACGTTCGGGCTACTCAGCCTCTAAATTTGCAATAAATGGTTTCCTGGATGCTTTACGTATTGAAAACCTTAAGACCGGCGTTCATATAATGACGGCCTGCCCGGGTTTCACCGCATCCAACATCCGCAACACTGCTTTGGCCAAAGACGGAACCCAACAGGGTGAGAGTACTCTTGAAGAAGATAAAATGATGACTGCCGAGGAGGTTGCTAAACGCATAGTTGACGGCGTAGAAAACCGTAGCCGTACCCTGATCATGACAAGGCAGGGCAAACTGACAGTGGCGATAAGCAAAGTCTTCCCGGCATGGCTGGACAAGTTGGTTTACAATACGTTTACTAAGGAGAAGGACGCGTTATTGAAGTAGGGATTTTGTTATTGTTGGGTTTGTCAACTATATGCCTCTTTTTTTACTGTCAATTTATATATTTGGCTTCGTAACAAATTTAATATCCTAAACAGTCTAATTATGCTAACTAAAAACCTACTCCTTTTATTTGCTGCGGCAAGCCTTTTATCTTTTAAGTCTACTGACAAAAAAACATTTTCGTTCGACTATCCAAAAAGGAAAGGTACTGATATAAGCCTATCCTCCGATCATTTCAAAAAATTTTCAAAGGAGTGGAGAGGTACAGATTATTACTACTATGCAGAAGCAGACGGCTTTATTTGTTCTGTTTTGTACTATAAACTGGCTGATGATGAAAAACTGGAATTAATTGATGCACCCAAAGCTGCAATTAGCGGCCCCGATATAAGCCCTGCTTATCCATATGCTTATTTTAAGAATTATTCCAACTTGAAGTCTATGGAGAAAAATGATTCATCATGGGGCAAACCAACAGATGATTTTATGTATCGGCAAAATGACGTCTCAATGGGCAATTTTTTACAAAAGCATATGTATGCCTACGCCATGGTTGACAAAGACCTTTTTGTAAATGTACATCTTTCAAAAGTTGCGTGTTCAGCTTCAGACTCAACTGAAATGGTAGATATCTTGAAATCGCTGGTCATAAAGAAATGATTTACAAAAAAACCTGCGAAATTTTAAAACTTCGCAGGTTTAAGACCTCTTTTAGCGAGATAATTTATTTCACACTAATAAACACATCTGCATATTCCCACTTGAATCCAAACCCATTGCTCGTTACTGAGTATTCAAGCTTCTCACTAAGATCCTTCAGTTTTTTAGGTTTAACTGTAAAGGTCAATACAGTTTTGGCTGGATCCATATTTGCATCGCCGCCTTGTTTATCACCCCATTGCCCGGTTTCAGAATTAAAGAAGATCGTCCATTCGTTTTCGCCTGGAGTGGCAAAGAAGCTGTACTTGCCTGCTGCAAGTTTTTTACCTTCTACGGTTATATCCTTATCGGTCTGAAACATAGTTGCCTCATTGGCTCCGGCTCTCCAGAGTTTGCCGTAAGGTAAAATTCCGCCGAAAATCTTTCTGCCTTTTACAGAAGGGCTGCTGTAGTCAATAGTGATGGTAGCATCACCGGCTTTTCCGGTAGCGGTAGCCGGAGGGCTTGGCCTTTTGGATTTGTCCGTTTGGGCTTTCAATAGGTTTGGCAGCATCATTGTCATTAAAATGATTGCCAGCATTTTTACAGGATAGTTCTTTTTCATAGCACGATTTTTTTGCGTTTGTTTTTTTGGTTCTTTTAAAGGTATCTCACAGGTTTTTGAGAGACACAAAGCTGATAAAAAATCCCATAAAACGACCAATTATTTTATTTTCGTGATGCCTTTCTATGGTAAACACCAGCCTTTAATTGAAAGTAAAGCCGAATTGTACATTAAAACCAATAGAAGCGGGAACTGCGTTACCAAACCTGCAAGGCAATGAGCCCGCGATAAAATAGTTGACATATTTTGTACGTGCATACACCTGGTTAAACACAGGTGTGAAACCATACCGGCCCGATGTTTCAAATGCAAGGCGCGTAATAATGGTAAAGCCGTGTTCAAACCGGAACATGGTACCCGGATCGAATAAAATGTTGCTTACTTTACTGTTTGTACTTGTGGCGGTAATAGTTGGGGTGAACTCATAACTGAAACCAAAATGATCGCTGTATAATACATTCACACCAACCGGGAATCCGATCCTCGTACTGCCGTTAAAGTTGTATGTAGTTGCATTTTTATCAATGGCAACTATTGGCACTATAAAACTTAAATAGCCAACAGCCCTGGGGTAACTCTTTGGAGCGGATACAGAAGAAGCTGCACCCGGGTTTATTTTTGTTGAATCGGTCTTTGCCTGTTGTGCAAATATTGCTTGAGGAAGTAAAATACCAATAAGAGCAATTGCTGCCAAAACAATTTTCCGGATAAGTTTTTCGATGATTGATTTTTTGTTTGAGTTTTTATTCATGCTGATATGCGCCTGGTTATTAATTGCGTTAAAAATAGTGCTATATATTTAAAAATATAACGATGGCCAAAAAATATATGAAAGGAAGGTTAGCGTTTCAAACGCTCAGTTTCTTTTTCAAGAAAAGTATTGAACCTGCTGCGCAGTGCGCGGTAATATTTTATTAATTCCAGTGCCTCGGGAGTAAGAGTAGAGCCGCCGCCTTTTTCACCTCCTGCATGAGGGATCACCACAGGAGTTGTCGTTTGTTCATTCAGATGGTTAATGAGTTCCCAGGCTTTTTTGTAGGACATATTCATTTCTTTAGCGGCACTGCTTATTGATCCGGTTTCGGCGATGTGTTCAAGCAGTTCCAGAGGACCGGGACCAAAAAAACGCCCATCACCAGACTCCAGCCATAATCGTCCATTCACTTTTGACTGGAGCTCACTTTTAAAAATATGTTTAATCGATTTTGCCATTGAGTGCACCCAAAGCTATAAAATTACCAGGAAGCCACAAACTGAGTTAATGATCTTAATTATTTACTCCGGTATTAACCCTTATAACTATTAAGTAAATATACCTATCGCTTTACCGGGTTTTACACAATCTATTTACAGGGTAATTACGATGCATATTGCGTAGATATCCTGACATTTTCCCTCGCCTTACTGCTCAATTTTGGTGTATTGAAAGGGACATACCATAACAGCACCTTTCAGATTAAACATTATTGAGAAACATTAAAATTTATTAAAATGAAAAAAACAGACTACTTATTACTATTATCAATCGCCTTTATGGTATTGGTAATGGCTTCATGCGGAAAAGATGGATCAGTAGGACCTATCGGAACCACCGGAGCAACAGGACCAACCGGATCACAAGGCGTGGCCGGGACAAATGGAACCAATGGTGTAAAAGGTGTTACCGGGTCTACAGGTATTACAGGAGCAACCGGTACGGCCAACGTAATTTATTCGGACTGGACAACACCGGCCACTTATACAAAGAGCACAATATTTGGCACAGACCATTTTTACGCCGATATAACTGCATCAAAAATTACGCAAGCTATTTTGGATAACGGCAGTGTAATAGTGTATGGCAAATTGAATGGTTATAACCCAGTTATATGGCCAACAGATCAGGTAAGCGCACTACCAATTGAGATCACATATATGAATGGTGCAACTCAAAATATCGATTCATGGTCGTCTTTGATCACACTTGGCAATGTCAGGATCGACCTGGCAAGCAGTTCCAATGCATACACCAACATATCTAATGCGCATAGTTTCAGGTATGTTATTATCCCTGGCGGGGTCCATACATTAGGCAGCATTAATCCTAAAAACTACAATCAGGTAAAACAGGCCCTGCATCTGCCGGATTAATTATATTTTGATAATAAGGGGTAAGGCTATCTGCTTGTGCAGGTAGCTTTTTTTGTTTTAAAATTCACTGGCAAAGGCCAATCCGGGTACACCATCCTGATAGGTAGGCATAATCAGTGTATTTTTTCTCTTAGCTTTTTCGTCACCGTGTGTAAGCCAGTTTCTGATGGCAGGATAAATAAGGTAGGCTGCCTTTGTGGATAGTATACCAACACCTGCTCCTGCAACAACGTCGCTAAACCAATGGTCACGGTTATACATTCGAAAAATACCCGTTGTTGTGGCGATACTATAAGCCAGCACACCATACCAGGGTGATTTAGCATCATATTCCTGGGCCATAAACTCGGCCCCCATGAATGCGGTGCTCGTATGACCCGATGGAAAAGACAAGTAATCTCCACGATTAGGTCGCAGCCGGTGAGTAAGGCGTTTTGTAACGCCTGCCGATATACCTAAAATGCTTGCTGACATGCCAAGCAATGCGGTGCGGTCAATAAATCGATTTTTACCCGGTATCCCTGCCAGGTTTAAACCATACACGAGGATAACGGGCGCAAACTGAAAATAGCTTTCGGCTTTGCTGCTGAAAGTCGAATCACTTTTGGCTATGCCGGAGTGTATATAATAGTCGAAACGACGAATAGGGTGTATAGCAAAAGAGAGTGCTCCGTAAGTAATCATAGCAGCCGGAGGCACCAGGGACAATGGATTGCTATGCAACTTCTTTACAGTATCCGGTGCCGTTAAAATGTCTTTTTTTATCGTATCGGCGAGTTTCTTTTTCGTAGTATCGGTTACCTGCGCACTCGCTTCAAAGGATATAACACTGAGTACAATAAATAGGAACTTTTTCACGGGCATTAAATTACTTGTGCCTAAGGGCATTATAATCATAACATTAAATAATATTTTATCTAAATTGTTTGATTATTTAATTAAAATTTAATACTACCTACATAAGTAATATGTATTCAAATTGAATTAAGCCGGTGCCTTATATCGGTATTGGAATTGCAATTTTAGAATTGTTTAGCAAATGAAAAGCCGGCTACACCATTCTGGTAAGTCGGCATGATGAAGGTGCTTTTACCTGCTTTGTCAGTATGAGTAAGCGCATTGCGGATATATGGATAAATTAAATAGGCTGCTTTGGTTGATAAAATCCCAAAGCCCGCCCCGGCTACCACATCGCTAAACCAATGGGCTTTATTGTATATCCTGAAAACACCTGTAGATGTAGCAAAACTATAGCCAATTATTGTATATACCGGTGATTTATCACCATATTCCTGTGCTAAGTATTCAGCAAAAGCAAATGCTATTGAGGTATGTCCGGACGGAAAAGAAAGCTTGTCTGAGCCGTCGGGGCGCCAACGATGAGTAGCCTTTTTTAGCGGAAAGACAGAAATACCGGCAAAGGCAGATGATAAACCAAATAATGCAGTACGGTCTACAAAACGGTTTTTGCCTTCAACTCCGATCAGGTTCAAGCCGTATACCGCTACGACCGGTGCAAATAAAAAATAGCTTTCAGCTTTGGTGTTAAAATGATTATCTGTTGCTTCAGCTTCATTTTTTACATAATAATCAAAATGACGGATAGGATGTATCTCAAAGGATAGGGCGCCATAAGTAATTAAAGCCGCAGGTAAAATTAAAGAATAAGCTTTACTGTGCAGATGCTTAACTGTATCCGGAGCTGTTAATAGGTCTTTCTTTATGGTATCCAAAACCTGCGCATTTGCACTAATCGAAATAATACTTAATAAAACAACCAGGAACTTTCTCACAGCCACTACAAACTTTTAAGTTAACAAAATTTTAAACTCGATTTACATAAACATTCTGTACAAAAACTGAATTTTTATGTATCATATATATTTTACGACAATTGAAAGACACATTAACAATATTATAACAAGTTTATTGTATATTAAATACTATTTAATAAAAAAGCCGCCTATTTTTTTACAGGCGGCTTATAAATATTAATTTGTAGTTTATTTATGCCAGTAATACAGCCTTTACAGTATCTAATATTTTAAAGGCCTCTGTTGATCCTGGTGCCTCAGCATAAACCCGTAATACAGGCTCTGTTCCGGATGGGCGTATCATCACCCAGCTTTCGTCTTCAAAGAAGAATTTATAGCCGTCCATATCTTCGGTGCGTACAACTTTCAGGTTACCGAAGCTGGTATATGTTCCATTTTTGCTGTTACTGATGATTTGCTGTTTCAGTTCCTCGGTTACACGCAGGTCATAACGCTCAACGGCAAATTTGCCTACAACGTCATATATCTCCTGTACAAGATCACTTAATGAGCGGCCAGATTTTGCAATGAACTCCCAAACAATCAAACCGATCCAGATACCATCGCGTTCAGGAATATGTCCTGCTACTGCAATACCGCCTGATTCTTCTCCACCCACCAGGAATGGGTTGCCTGAATTAACGATCAGGTCGCAGATGTATTTAAAACCGATTTTGGTTACGATATTTTTCAGACCATAAGCATCACATAGCTTTTGTATTTTACTTGTGCAGCTGAAGGTTGAATACACATCGCCGGTTTGCCCCTTAACCTTATACATATAATGGATTAGCAGCAACAGAATGTGATGTGAATCCACAAAGTTGCCATCCTGGTCGTACAATCCAATACGGTCAGCATCACCATCGGTAACCAACCCAGCTGCGATCTCACCTTCAGACATTTTGATCACATCCTCAAACTCTTTCAGGTTGCGTTGAATAGGCTCGGGAGCCTGTCCATCAAAGCCCGGGTTATGATCGCTGTGTATGCGGGTAATGTCAGGGAATAAACGTTCCATTACATTCATACCAGCACCATACATGGCATCGTAGCCCCAGCCAAGTCCGCTTGTACGGATAGCGTCCAGGTCGAAATTATTTTCTACGTGAGCTACATACATGTCCTCCAGGTTGACAAACTCTACCAGGCCGGCTTTCTGATAATCAGCAACTGTTTTCAGATCAAGCGTCAAAGTGTCCGGAATTTGTGATTCTACTTTTTCGATGTCGTCCGGTGTAGCCGGTCCGCCATAGCTTGCCTTGATCTTGTAGCCGTTGTACGATGGCGGGTTATGGCTTGCGGTAATAATGATCCCCGCAGATGCATTCTTTCTAACGGTTCCCAACGAAATCATTGGTGTAGATACAAATGTGTTTTCGGCGCGGAAAACTTTTACGCCCTGCGACGCCAGTACGCATGTAGTGACATCTGCAAACATAGGGCCTGCAAAACGCGGATCGCAGCCAACTACAGCCGATGGGTTTTGAAACTCTTGTTTGAGCCACAATGCGGTTGCATAGGCTACTCGTTTTACATTTTCAACTGTAAAATCATCAGCGATTATGGCTCTCCAGCCGTCGGTACCAAACTTTATTTTGCTCATTGTGGGTTATGATAGTTTAAAATCTTATTTTTAGCGCCTCAAAATCTATACAAGAATATTAATCATTTGTTGTAAACAGAAACAAAAAATGAAAGTTTTAAAATTTGGCGGTACATCTGTGGGAAGTCCGGAGAGGATGAAAAAACTGCTGGAGATAATTGACCCTGCTGAGAAGCAGATGGTAGTGTTGTCGGCGGTATCGGGTACTACCAATAATTTAGTGGAGATTGGCCAGGCTTATATTACCGGTGATAAGAAAAAAGCAGCCAGCCTGATAAGCGCGCTAAAACAGAAGTACGAAGATTTTATAAAAGAACTGTTTGCCAAACCAGAATACCTGGAGCAGGGTAAAGAAGTGATCGGCTATCATTTTGACCTGTTAAGTAATCTGTCAAATGACCTGTTTACCAATATTGAAGAAAAGATCATCCTGGCACAAGGCGAGCTTTTGTCGACTACCTTATATCATGTTTATCTGAAAGAGATCGGTGTGCCATCGGTATTACTACCGGCACTTGATTTTATGAAGATAGACGAGGATAACGAGCCGATAGTAGATTACATTACCGAACATATTACGCCGTTACTGGATAAGTATCCTGATAATAAACTATTTATTACCCAGGGATATATTTGCCGCAATAGCTTTGGTGAGATCGATAACTTGCGCCGTGGCGGAAGTGATTATACTGCTTCATTGATCGGTGCGGCTATCCGCAGCGAAGAGGTGCAGATATGGACGGATATTGACGGCATGCACAATAATGATCCGCGTATTGTTAAAGGTACCAAACCTATTGCGCAACTTTCGTTTGATGAAGCGGCTGAATTGGCCTACTTCGGTGCAAAGATATTACATCCGCAGAGTGTTTTCCCGGCACAGAAATATAAAATACCTGTCCGCCTGCTGAATACAATGGATCCAAAAGCACCGGGAACATTGATCACTAACGACAGCGAGAAGGACAAGATCAAATCCATTGCTGCTAAGGATGGTATTACAGCCATTAAAATACAATCGAGCCGGATGCTGCTGGCACATGGTTTTTTACGCCGTGTGTTCGAAGTATTTGAAAGATACCGTACTTCTATTGACATGATCACCACTTCGGAAGTGGCGGTTTCACTCACCATAGATGATACTACTTATCTTAAGGACATTAAGAATGAACTGGCCGCTTTTGGTACTGTAGATATTGATGAGGATCAGACCATCATATGCGTGGTCGGAGACTTCGGTGCCGAAAAGCATGGTTATGCCGCGCGTGTTCTGGAAGCATTAAAGCATATCCCGATAAGGATGATATCCTACGGTGGCAGCGACCATAACTTATCATTACTATTAAAAACTACGGATAAAACGGAAGCTTTAAGAAGCCTCCACAATAGACTGTTTTAGTTAGAATTTAGGATTTAGAGCTTAGAATTTCATACAATAAATGTTCAGCACCGACACCATAGCACGATTAAAAGATTTAGAAACGCCATTTTATTATTATGACCTGGGCTTGCTTCGTCAAACTTTAGAGGCATGCAAAACGGCGTCAGATAAGTATGGATTTCATGTGCATTATGCCATGAAGGCTAACTTTAATCCTAAGGTGCTGCAAACCATCCAGTCATATGGTTTTGGTGCCGATTGTGTAAGCGGTAACGAG
>Ga0307517_10002506_pt1 | contig 29365 bp, 36 predicted proteins | sample 23_EM_MG_FD_194515 | JGI IMG/M metagenome (GOLD analysis project Ga0307517, IMG submission 194515) | Populus trichocarpa ectomycorrhiza microbial communities from riparian zone in the Pacific Northwest, United States - 23_EM | ecosystem: Host-associated > Plants > Roots > Unclassified | place... | reverse complement strand
CGCGACAAATTCTGCCAATATTGAGAAGTCTCTGGGATAATATAGCATTCCCAGTCAGGGTGCAGCTTGTTGCGTTAGGAGTGCCAGACAAATCACGAATTTGGTGGTGTCCTACCTCTGATTTGTGTGCTTTACCGCTCCACGCTGCTGGCGCTTACTCACCCAAGGTTGCCAAGCCAAATAATCTCCCTGATTGCTATATTTCCTCTTACACACCCACTCTTTCTGCGCTAATCGGGGCTAGGTCTGGTGTTCTACCTAGGTCCACTGGTCCTAATTTGCTCGTCATTGCTCAACCAGATGACACCCTGCCAGAGGTAGAAAAGGAGATCAGTCGAATTCAAAAACTCGCAAATAATGTTCATGTCCTTAAAGGGCCGGAGGCGAATCACGACACGGTGCTCTCAAGTCTCCGAAATCACTCTTGGGCACATTTCGCATGCCATGGTCATCTGAACAACCAACCATTTCATTCATCCTTCCAGCTGCACAACTACAACCACTTGACACTGGTCGACTTGATACGAGCGCAACTTCCTGATGCGGAATTAGCATTTCTCTCTGCCTGTCACTCAGCGGCGGGGGATTCGGTCGGCACACCGGACGAGGTCATCCATCTTGCGGCTGCTCTGCAGTTTTGCGGATTTCGCAGTGTGGTGGGGACATTGTGGGCAATGGAAGATGTTGATGGGTGTGATGTTGCTGAGTATTTCTATCGGCATATGTTTCGTACCCCAGGGGCTATACCGAATTTTAGAGATTCTGCGGAGGCACTTAATCTGGCTACCAGGGAGATGAGGAAAAGGTTGGGGTTGGATCGTTGGATCAAGTTTGTGCATATTGGTGCTTAATTTATGGTATAATAGATACACTTCGTAATCCACCTTGGGTTTCTTGTATTGTAGATTTCTCTCTTGGAATTATTTGGATGTGAACAGCTCTCCGCCCTCAATGTATGGCAAAGCAAATGATCATAAGTCAAAGGCTGTGGATCTACTAACCAAACCGAGACGCTATTGACTCGGACATAATCTGGAGCAGTCACCTCCGGATGAATAACAAGTTTCCCGTCTTCAATCAATTCCATTATGCCTTCATAATAGGCTGCCAGGGAAGACAACAACTGTGCGAGGGTGAGGTGGTAGAGTGTCTGTATGGATATACAGATCGATCCGTGGAAGAGACGCGGCTCCCAACACTGCGAGGGGAGAAAAGTCGATTGCAAGGGCGCCCGGGAAGAATCTAAGACTTCATAGAACAGTACTGAACACCGAGAAAGGACAAGCAGTTAAAGGTTAACAATTTTTCCTGAAGATCCTCGGATGGCCTTGAGCTGGTGCATCAGCCAAACACAACGAAACCAATTCGTCGTTCGGGCAGCGTCGAAAGGTATGTTCATCATGTAGGCTGTCGAACGCCCTGCGGTGATATCAAGTCCATCTAGGAGACATCCTCTTTTTTTTTTACGCGTGTACGACCGTTTCCCTGGACGAAAACATTACACGGACAGAATGCCAGTCAGCGTGTACGGGACGACGAGAAGATAGCCAAAGTAAACATGAGAACGACTGACAACGAACGTCGAAGGCAGTACCAGTATCCGATTCGCCATTATTTCGACGCGGTCACGGATATTACGTAAGGCAGTCATCGTTCATCTCGGCAGAGTCGGCATAAAACTTCCACTTCCGAGTCTTACCCCTCGTTTTGGACGCAGACGCACAGCTCTTGTGCACGTCAGGTCGCAGTGAGGACCCGTAGCCTTTCCGAGGTTGCAGCGGGAATCACTTTGTGACTACCACCCTTCTGCGGGACTATGAGAGTGATGCAGCAGCAGTAGATTTGGCCTTTGATTGCCAAGGTATGGTGAAAAAGAGGGGGGGCTTTTGGATGGCTTATCGAGTAGTCCACGGTAGCCAACAATGAAACCGTCGATGACTGGTTGGTTATGCGCACACTGAAAGGCGCATTGACGAGCATGGATTCAGTTACCTCGCCAAAGGAATGGGGCATTTGGCAGATGTGCGCGAAGTCTATCCAGATCGAGGATGCCTCCTGGAGTAACTTGTCGCGAACGTTGCGTTGCGTTGTTCGTCAGGGAGGCCAAGGGTATCTATCCCCTAACAGAGTTTAGAGGAATTTCGACAGCTCAATGGGCTGGACCGTGGGCTGTTTGCTGATTGGGTCATGACACATCCGTTTGCCTTGATCGAGTACATCGCGTTTCAGAGCGGTTTCTTCATTGCCATTGCTGCGGCAATGACAAGTATCGGTTCGGGAGGATGGAATCGATGACTGCTAACAAAGTATGCGCACAACCTCCATGGCCAGGCGTTCGAATGTTTCTCCGACGCCAATCTCAATGCCTACTCGTACCGCGAAAACTACGGCCATAAAAGCTTGAGATGTTGCATAGAGTACACGTCGGTTGGGAGTTTTTTCTTACTAGAGGGTGCAAAGCTGGCAATGATCTGTAACCATTTCTCGGAGGGGCTTCACGAGTCGGTATCCAGAAGAAGGAACCAGACAGGCACTTCAGCCACTCTTTGAGGCTTCCCGCCGAGTACAGGAACGGGTTTTGTGTCTGAACACCCATCGACTGCGAGCAGGAACCATTTTACCTTGAGAATCTTGGAAAGTTTCTCAAGGATGAAGAGTCTTCTTGTGCCAGACTGGGGCGGAATCGATAGCGATATCTTGTATGACACCCGTGTTTCTACGATGATATTGATTGCGGAGTCGAGACACCAGTCATACATCCGTTCTCGATCTTTTCAGCGACAACAGCTGGAAAAGTTGTCGTCGGGCCGTAGTTCCAGAAGAGTGGTGTCTTTTTCCTCTGCTTTTTATTTATTTGCCTTAGTGAAGCTCAAGCTCGTCGTGGAGAGGAGCCCGAAATAGACCCCGACCAGTTTCAAGATCCAGACAAGCTATTTAATTGCTCTATTCTCTGAAGTGCTGGTTCGTCGGGGGAAGGCCAACCACTTTTGGATGTTGGACTTCGCCGGAATCAGATGGCCTGTAGGTCTCGAGGTTAAACGTTAAACCTTGATTACGAATGTGAAAGGCTCTCACCATACGAGACTTCCCTGTGCCGCTCGATTGTATGATAGCCAAAGTGTTTTGTTTGGTCGTAGATCTTCTTCGCTCCACCCTATAATTAAATACTACCACCGACAGAAAAAAACGCTTAGACGAGGCGCGAGCTTCGTCGGGGGATTGCCACGGGCTGAAGTCTCGCACTGTGGCCGTGGTCAAAAAACCATCTTGCAAAGTAACTGCATACATACGATGGGTAATCGCCTCTATTGGGGGCAAAAGTTACTCGTCTCCGCCAATGGAGAAAGGAGATAATGATATAATATCGTCGGACTCATCCTGGAGTTGTTGATGCCAGTACAAGGTCTTTGACGCGTCATTCGATTCGACGTTCAACGAGTGGACGAAAGGAGAGGAGCTAAAGGTCGGCGTTTCGCGCCAGAGGCTTCAGCGCTTTCGAAGATATCATTAAGCTAACTATGCAATGTTACCTTCAGGAAGGCGTGCAAGAAAAAGCAGGGCCGAATGCGGAGTTAAACTTGTCTTCTGCACCATTCGTCAAGTTACGGAGTATACTCTTCTGTTGACTGAGGAAGAGCCGGATAACAAGCCACTGAGGGATTATGGGACTGGTCAAAGACTCAAATATCATCTTTGGGTTAGTCTTTCTGTTTGCCATCTTCTTGGCGAAACCCAGAAAGCCCAGGTCAATATCTTCGTGACTGGTAAAATTCTTGCTGCTTTCAGAAGTTCTTGGCACACGCTAACTTGCTTATGATCCTGACCTGATACCCTCTGTGCCATGCCATTGAGAATAGCGGAGTTTATCTCTCAATTTCACCGCATGCTTGGCCACTCGTTTTAGTATGGGAATGAGCTATAATGGAGGATGGTTGGTTCTGCCAAGACCACCCTTGACTTCTATGAATGGCCAAGAGATCATAACTCCCTTTTCTTACTCAATTTGACGTGACGGGCAGGGGTCTCACCCAGCTTGCAGCCTCAGAGTTTCCACCCCCTTGGACTCCAATTATATCTCAGGCGTACAGTGGGCGATCTGAAGTCCGACGACTTACTTATAAGAGGTGGCTTGGAAAGCTCTTGTCGCTTCTCTGATTTCACTCAGTAAGAGCTTTCCCCACTCTACTATGATACTGACCGAGCAAAATCTATTGATTGAAGGATATCTAATGGCATCAACAAGCATAAGGAGAAATGGCCTAGCTCTCGTTATTCTCATGGCGAAAGCCACCTTAAGCTCCGTAACCCCTTATCCTCCTCGACTTCTCAGTTCCGACGACTATGATGGAAATACACGACAACCGTCTCCTGAGTTCTGGTATTACATTGCTATCAGCTCTTTCCTTGTCTTAGGTGGTGGCGTTTTTGCTGGGTACGGCGATTCTTATAAGAGATCGTTTGTGGCTCAACGTTTTTAGTCTTACTCTCGGTCTAATGGGTCTTGACGACCTTCACCTCCGAGTCCTAGCGACGTCATCGGAGGATAAAAGTGAGAAGAGGAACGCTCAGAAAGGTCTGTTACGCTGTTGCCGTTACAATGAAACTCTCATTCCTGAACTCCGACAGTGTTGAACTTGCTCCAGAAAGGTAGACATTGGGTTCTCGTTGTGAGTAGTCGCCTTGCATCTCTGAACTCAATCTCCTAAATCCTTCAGGTGCTACTGTTGGGAAATGTTGTAAGTATACCTACTGTATGGCCCATTACACAATTATAACCCTTTACAGATCATCAATGAAAGTTTACCTATTTTCCTGGACAATGCCGTCAGTCCACATTTGACTAATCTGAGCGTAGTGAAGTTGACTGGGTTCGCTTGTGCAGCTAGGAGGTGGTATAGCAGCTATCGTTATTTCAACAGCTGCTATTCGTGAGTTTCGTCCTGCTCGTCCTGTTTTGGTACTCATGTCGGTTTCTATCAGTTATGTTTGGGTCAGTCCTCCGAGAAAATTGAGACTGTATTACTATTCGCTAATTCGATCCCTTTCCTTTCAATAGAGAGTGAGTTACTTTCGTTTGCAGGTTGCCATTTGCCTCATTCATTCCAAGGATCATTCCCCAAGCAATATGTGTCCGTTTTGGGCTCTACGTCGGCGCGACCTGCGCGCCTTTCGTACTAGCAATGATGTATATTTTCGGTAAATCCTTCTTAGTCTGCGACTTGCGAATGACGTGCTGACGACCTGCACTATCCAATAGCTCCTATAGCGTACCCTATCGCAAAACTACTCGACTGGATTTTAGGAACCGAAAATCACCATACGTACAAAAAGGCAGAGCTCAAGTCTTTCCTTCAATTTCACCAAACTGGCGAAGAGCCTCTTCGGGAAGACGAATTTGCCATACTCAACTCTGTCCTGGATCTTAACACCAAGAACATTGAGACGATCATGACGCCCCTTCGTGTATGTCCAGATGTTTCGATTCTCCGGATCGTGGATTCTGATTGCTCTTGCTCGCATAGGATGTAATGGCTTTGAGCGCGGATGCGATTCTTGACGATTCTGCCTTATCTGCAATGTGAGTTGGTTATCTGCTTCCGTCCTCGAAAGTAAATCATGTTGTTCTTCGTGTCAGTGTACAAAGCGGCTACTCTCGCTTTCCAGTCCACGAACCCGGAAATCCCGCCTCTTTTATCGGGCTTCTTCTTGTCAAAACGGTTTGGATGTCTCATTCAACGTGGCGAAATCCCCAGAATTGATCATTGAATTTGGTGTAGCTCCTCGCGTACGACCCTAGCAAAGGTCTCCCAGTATCTGCCTTCGCGTTATCCATTATTCCAGAGGCACATCCGTCCATAAATTGCTTCCAGGCACTAGACTATTTGTATGTGAAGTCAAACACAAGTTCGTGCTGTCATTAATTATTCCGTAGTCAAACCGGAAGGGCCCATATGTTGCTAGTGAGCAAAACTCCTGGTAGGGCAGGCGGCGCCATTGGAGTTGTTACTCTTGAAGGTGCGTGTCAGCGATCGTCTACACAAAAAAATTGAGGGATGAAACAAATTATTTAGACGTCATTGAGGTGATGACCCTTTTGGCAAATTTCCTTTTTTTTTTCCAGGCTGAAATAAACCGGTCTCTTATAGGAAATGATCTGTGAGGAAATAGTCGACGAGACCGACATCTATAACGACAACATGACGAAATCCATGGCAAAGCGTTCTGCCACATTAAACACAATGCACGGGTAAGTTGCCCTATCGCATTTATCCCCCGATTCTTTTTTTTTTAATACCCAGGGGATCGCAGAATCGTAGAACGCCCGCATCGCCCTGTGATGACCCATAATCTCTGCAATGAAACGACGAAACTTCTTGGGCTGGGTCATGGACAAGACCGGGAATCGTGTACTATTATTGCTGGTGGATTGCCAAATTACAGCAGTACGTGTAGTAACAATGGATGGACGATGATGTCGAGTTAAGACACACTCTGATTCCCAAATTGATTTGTTTCCTTTTCGCTCGCCTTGTGTCTTGTTAAAAGGAGGTTGTACTTGGTAAATAAGGTTTAAGGTTTAGGATCACGGCCCGAGGCTTTTAATGATTTCCAAATGGGGTTGACACATTCAAACTTTGTTCGTCCAATCATTTGATACCGATTTTTTTCGTTTCAACCATGACGAACGTCTCTGATGCTGTAGCTATTTTCTGGGACTATGGTGGGTGGTTCGCTTTCTGGTTCGAGTTTTTTTGAGGTATATAACCTCTTCATTGACGAATCAGAAAACTGCCCTGCGCCGTCCAACACCTGCGGCTATTCTATAGCCAAAAACATATATTCACTGGCCCACCCATTTGGTGTCGTCAAGCTGCTTAAAGCTTACCTCGAAACCGACCAATTTAAGTCAATTACATTTCGGTCGGAACTACAATCTTCAGGCGTTTCCCTGGTTGACTGTCCTCATAACGGCAGGAAGGAAGTGGCAGACAAAATGATTCTAGGTTGGGAATCGTCCAAATCCCAGCTTGTGTGGCGTTGCTGAGCCTTTTTTCTTCTAGTTGACATGCTGGCGTATGCTATCGATAATCCTGCTCCGTCCACTATAATTCTCATCACGGGCGACCGTGACTTTGCATATGCTTTATCTATTCTCAAGCTGCGTCGGTACCAGGTTGTGTTGGTTACGCTGCCCAATGCCCATGCTAGCCTCGTCTACCACGCATGCTTTACCTTTGATTGGTTCAGTGACGTTGTCAACCGACCGGATGTCCCAAATTCGCAACTTCAACACAAGGCTCCAACTCCAGACGTTTCCAATGAAGCGTGGTCACCGCCATGTACAGTCGCAAGTGATCTATCTGATGAAGAAAGTGATGATGGGTATCCCCGCAAGCAGGCGCAGAGGGATATTTACCCCACATATTCCGCTGGAGCACCCAGCTCACCTTCCAAGAACTCCAGGAACTTCAATGACAGGGCACATAGTCCCGTACCTTCGAAGCCCCAAACTTCGTATCCTATAGGGTTTCAATCGATTTTAGACGAAGACCAAACTACTATAAATGCTTATTTAGGACGAAAGTTCCCGGCGAATGGGGATCCCCGAGGTACAGCACAACTCCTTGAAGCAATAGTCATATAACTCACTTCGTTTGCTCCAGATGAAGAAGGCAACAACCGACGTATTTCCCCGCCCAATAATTCTCTAATTGGGCGTCTGAGGTCTCCAGGGCTTAAGCGATCTCGATCACCCTCGCCATCAGATTCCGAACCATCTTCTCGATCTGCTTCTCCCAGAAGAGAAGACGACGACGAGTCAGAGAGATACCGGCCCCTCGTCATTCCGAAAATGTACGCCTTCCTTGTGAAAATCCTCCAAGGGCATAGGAGGAAAGGGATCGAACATTCGTACCGTTCGGTCATTGAGGGCAAAATTACTGTTGAGCATGCGGTGTATCGCTCGATTGGGATCACCACCTTTGCAGAGTTGATGGACCGTGCGGAAAGGGATGGAATAGTGAGACTTGGGGGCGGTAGGGGCTCCCAGTGGGTTTGTTTGATGCCTGACTGGTATGATGCAGTCTAGTGCTTGTTGTGCGATGCCGATTGTCGAACTTGAACTTGGGTTTTCTTTCTATATTACGTATCCATATATTATACTTATTTTATGTAATTTATGGTACCCCTCTTGAGGTGAAAACTACAAGTTGATAGCATCTTGTTGTGATGCAAAAAAATCTGTCGACGCGATTCATGACAACGATTTTTCCAAAAATTTCCTGTCTACCAATTTTCATCCTATGGCAACTGCTTATTTAATTTTCGGCCAAGGGATGGGTATCGATGGGTGCCCGTACCACAATCAGACCCAACAGGTTACTTTTTCGCAGGGTGAGAGGTTTACGTTTTTAACGTTTATATAATTATGGCCGCACTACCGACTAAAAAACCCACAGAATTCGGCGTTCTATGCTTTCAACTTGAAGATTTTTTTTTTCCAACTCTTACAACAGGCGGTGATCTTGTGGGTCGCTTGGGTCAGTTACCGAGTACTGAAATGTCGAAGCGAGCCCCAGAATTATGAATAAACTTGCAAGCGGGTCATCAGGCACCCGCCGTATTACCGCCACGAGGCAGGCATTTTATTGGTGACATGGGACGACACATTTGTTTCCTACCACTTCCACACAACTTGAATGGCCCAGCCCCCCAGCAACAGCGGTCCTTCCGACCAGAGCTACTTTGACCACAGTCACCATGAGACATCCATTGGGAACTATACTAATCGGGGTCAACATGCGTCGCAAGGGGGGATCATTAATAATATCAACCAGTACAATTCACTAAGTACGTTGGTTTTTTGGCTCAGTATCAAGTATATCATCTGAAAATCGATCAGAGGAGCTCGAGAAACGTTGTTCTCACAGTGCTGCTTTCGACTCGGCCGCTCGCTCTGATCCTCCTCGATGCTCCGAGTCCACACGGCTTCAAATTATTCAAGTCATAAAAGAATGGATCAACAGTGACGAAGATACGGCCGTGCCATCAAGCCTTTTCTGGTTGCGCGGAGGCGCCGGAGTGGGGAAATCTGCGCTTGCCCAATCCCTCTCAGAGGATTTCCATGAAAAGAACCAGCTCGCGGCAAGCTTTTTCTTCTTCCGAGGCGACCCAACGAGGAACAATGGGAACCAACTAATCCCGACCCTCGTTTCGCATCTGATCCGCAGTTTAAAAGCAATCGCCCCCTTCGTCGACGAGTGCATTCATGAAAATCCTCCTTTGTTCACGAAGAGACACCAGATTCAAATTCAAGGGCTACTTGTCGAACCATTGCTCACCCTGAAATCAAAGGGGTCCCTCATAGCCGTACCCAGGCTCATTGTCATAGACGGTCTGGACGAATGCGAGAACCAAGAGGTCCAGCGTGGGTTGCTTCGGGCCATTGCCAGTGCCATTCCTCAGATTCCTTATCCTCTTCGGTTTCTCGTCACAAGCCGGCCAGAGGCACACATTACGGACGTTTTCAATCACGACCCTAGTCTCCAGGCCATAACAGTACATCGATATAACCTAAGCGATGATCCTGACGCCGATATGGACATTCGCCGGTTCTTTGAAAAAGAATTTGTGGAAATACGCCGAGTTCACCGTCTTGGGCGGCACCTGGCTCTTACCTGGCCAGACCGAAAAGCGATCGCCTCCCTTGTCGAACGATCCTCTGGACACTTTATTTATGCATCGACTGTGATTAGGTATATCCAGTCTCCAAAACACCGTCCTGATGACCGACTTGACGTCATCCTTCGTCTTCAACCGCCTCGAGATGGAGACCAACCCTATGCTCAGCTGGATGCATTGTATGCACTGATCTTTCATTGTGTCGAGAGTCTCGGTCAACTTGGGAAGATTTGTCTTGTCCTCGGAATTCTCTACTTTCAGAGTAAAAGAGCCGGCCTTTTTATGGACTTGATTCCCGATTTTACCACCATTGAAGGGTTGCTTGGGATGAAAGCTGGAGACCTTGTTTTACTTATTGACCCAATTCTTTCTCTCATCTCCATTGATAGTGACCAAGTTCGCATATTACATAAATCTCTTTTTGACTATCTTCTGGATCCCACTCGAGGCGGACAACTGCCTTTTGATCTTTTCCGAGTTCACGAGTTAGCCGCAATGTACATTCTCAAGGACATCATGAAAGGTGTATGTGGTGCGTTCCCTTTCCACCGGCTGTTTTGACTCGAGGCTCATTCTTTCTCAAAGGAATGGACGATCGCCGACATTTTGCTTATCATTGCCAATATGCATATCTCAACGATACCTTGAGACTTTATCTAAAATCCCTATCTTTCACCACTCTACCGGCTGAGGTGTTTCCCGAGTCGAGGGGCGATTTGGATGCAGACCTGCGACCGAATTTATGGTTCTTCTTCCGAACACTGATCCGCGAAGTAGGCGTAAATTCCACTTTCTTCATATCAATTGATAATTCAATGAATTTTCAAGGACTTCGATTCCACTAGACAGGCCCATGAACAGTACGCGGTGAAGTGGACGAAGTATATCAAATCACTTGGGCCCGTTCATGACCGCAAACAAAGTCAAATCAATACGGTGCGTACTCCGATTTCACCGCTCCTCAAATGTGTCTCTCTCACACCCTTTCAGAAAGTAGACAATTTGAAATCCTGGTTGAAACGTAACTTTAGTAAATCTCTCTCGGGATCGCCTCAGGAAAGGGATGATGTAAAACGACAGCTCGATACACTGCTCATGGGGTGGTCACCCCATAACTTCGAGGACGTAGGAACAGAAAATCTAATTCCAGATACGGTTTGTTGATCCCCTTGCTCGTACGGGCTGATGAACTCATACAAGACTTCAGCATGTTTCCTCTATCAAACACGAGCACAACTTTTTCTCGGCTTATGCTGAATCCTTTTCTGGCATCACCGATGCAACTTTTTCGTCGCTCGTATTTGGTGACTATTTCATCCACAGCTATAATTGTCGGTCGCAGGGTCAAGAGAATTTGTGTCTGAGTATTCAAACATATTCAAGGCACGACAATAGGTGTTATCGACGCGAGTTGGTCTTGAATCGTCACGCTATTGTTCATACAACACTGCATTATCTATTGGTAAATGATGCATCATCACAGTTCATGAAACGTAATACTCACTTCAAAACATACATTAGAAGATTGAAAAGTATCTCTTTTCGGACCTTTACCAAAAGTATGGATTAGAACCTGAAGACACATTCACAACCGGACTGGAGGTTAGTTCAGAGTGGTGATGTGGAATGTGGTTGGAAACGACATTGTCTAATAACCACGCTCTTGCTATCGTGGCTGTCGGTCGGACCAATTTCAAATCCACCTAGCTTTCGGCAGGTGATGAGTTGGCGGCCCTGTGTCAGCACTCAGCAGGTCTGAACTCTAAGGATGGTCGTCAAAACTTACTGGGCGCGGCAAAAGGTCAGTTTCCTGCAATTTGTTTCCTCGCGCTGTTTTTCATTGGGACTGGTCCTATTGAAAGTTCGGCGTCGGTTTCATCCATTCAACCACAATAGATATCGAATGGCACTTCGAACGACGACTCCAATTGTACGCCTGAACACCTTCATCTCCTCTGACAGTACCTTGCCGCTCGGTGCCCCCCACCTACCTCGTCACCCGATCTCATGGACCTGTGTAAGACAGTTTTTAATCCGTCACTGGTTCCTACTAATGTTTTTGTAGTTGCGGTCCCCACCCTGCCAGTAGGCACAGTCCCTTCGCTGCCAACAGGCCCGCTCGCATCCTTTCCTGCGCCACCACCTACCCCGTCACACCCACCTGCGTATCACACGCGGCGTTCATTTATGACGGCACTCCCAGATCGTCACATAAGCCGGAGTGCGAAGCTGAATCTTAAATACCGCCAGTTGTACCTAGAGACAATGCCATCCGATCCAACTAACTCGATGCACAATCAGGACTCTGATCCGTCGCGCTGGGTCCATTTTCGACAGGCCCAGGTCCATCAACTCCCAAGTTCGTCGCATGATCCGTCGACATCGCTTACCGTCTTGGGGATCTAGCCAGGATGTCGGAGCTAGAGACCCACTGGAAAGCTGAATTTGATGTGCACCGCGATCATATCCTGGACACCAGTTCATTGATTCCGATGGACGAGCTTCCCACCTTCTGACGACTCTACCCTGCACCCCTTCTTTTGTGGAGCCTATTCAAAGTTCGTCGTGTTTAGTGTTCTGCTACCTCTACTAACTATTTTCAAGATCGTGGACTGAAGCGCAAAAGGCCTGAATCCCAGGAAGGCGATGTTTCTGCGAAGAAAACGCCGCGCTGAATTTGAGCAGCCTGAGGATTGAGTGTCCCATTGATGTTACACTATCTACCACGATTATTTGGCTTCTTTATCATTTTATTCGGACTCCGTTCCTTGGTTGTATGCATCATCAAACTATACTTGGGCCGCCGTCATTGGTTCGCTCATTGATTCATTTATTAGCATCTCCTTGACACAAGTACTTAGTCAAGTTTACTATCAACTCTCGACTATATGCTACTAGTCAGGGCCCTACGCCGTATATGCTAGACGTCTACACTCGAGTTGTGGCTCGAAAACTCCTCGCATCTGATTATCCAAGAAGGTTCTCCGACGTGTTACTTTTGACCAATTATTCCAGGATTCGCTCGCAATCAGATACATGCTCAACAAGTGTTTCCGTTCATCGTTCCGTCCATTATCTGGACACCGTGTCTAATAATCCTGGCCAGAACAGAAACTGTTATCCCGGCGGCATCAAGGTGTTGAATGCGTTGCAGATCAGGTTCAGTTGGTGAGTTGGATTTCCTGTCAGGGCAATAGATGACAAGTTTCTCTAGAGGTAGAGAGACTTGGCCGTGTCTTGAAGAAAATGTGCTACGGGTCTCGATGATGTCCAAAAAGCGGGAGAGTGGGGCATGTGACATCGGTCCTGTATATGATGGTCATCCTAAAGCCTGCAATGAGCCTATTCTTCGTAGTTCCAAGGGAGTACACCACCTTATGTTCTGGATTCAATTTTAGGGTGCTCAAGCTGCATGTTACCATCTTCCTATTTGGAGCAGCCCTAAATAGTCAGTTTCTGGAAATCGGCGGAGTGCGAGTCTATGTGGCTCTAGTTGTTTCTTTACAGATGTTCCACAACAAAAATCGATGTTCTTTTACAATTCCACAGCAGCAAATCCAAGACATTGCCGTCGAGAATTGAATTGGAATTGAGATTAAAGTTTGTTATTTTTCCAAACTTTATCAGTTGCCACCTGGAGGCTGGCCAGATCCTTATTACATTAAATGTTACAGCCCATAATTATAATTGTAGTCCCTGAGCACGACAACCGTTACCAACAATTCACCGACACGCCCTCAATTGATTTGTCCTTGCCATTCCGCCCGTTGGTAGTGCTGCATCCATCTACCAAAGCGCAACATCTACCTCAGCTTCCCCAAACACACTTGTTTTCTTAATCGAGAAGTCTTCATCGACAGGCTCAACATCCGTTTCATAATAATGTGGAAATTCCCTCTTCAGATACCTGAGGATGTGAGTGTTGATCTGCTCAAACTCGAGCAAAAAGCCATCGTGACCATCCGGAGAGTGAATGACAACCAGCTCCGCTTCCGATATGTAGCCAGCGATCTCTTTCTGTTCGAAAGGGGTGAATAGCCCGTCGGTGGCGATGCTAATCACCAGAGCACGGGCTGGAAGTGTTGCTAAAACCTTTGCTAGACCCTGTTCGTCCGAAGAATCGACTCTACCACGGGCGATGTCGTGGCTGTCCAATTTACGTGTGATATGAATGTAGCAATTAGCGTCAAATCGAGCTGTGAATTTCTCGCCTTGATAACGCAGGTATGACTGGGCTGAGAAAATGGACGGTTTTGAAGATGCGGTCCCACTGGCAAGACTTTGAGGCGCGTTCGTCCGAGGTTTGGGATTTCGGAGCCCGTCATTATGAACAAGTAATGCGTCGTCTGGGTTCAAGGAAAGTTTTGGGGTAGAGGGCGGTGTCAACCTGCCGTTGGCAGTTGCGTCTAATTGAGGTCGACGCCCAAAGCGACTTTCGAAAGAGTCTCTAGAGCGATATGTGAGCAGCGCGCTCATCCTTGCGGCTGCCAGGCCAGATGCGGGTTGGGAAGTGTAATAGCCGTCAAGATATGTGGGATCGCTGTAGATGCTCTGCCTCTGGGCTTCACCCCAGCTAATGCACCACGCAGAGTGACGAGCGGAAGTCGCAAGAGGTATCACCCTCCTGACGAAGCCGGGCGGGGTACAAAGGGGCCACTCAAGCACTGCCATTCCCCCCATGGACCCACCGATCACCACCGAGACGGACTCGACACCAAGGTAATCAAGTAGGAGTTTATGAATTCTATCGTTCATCATCCTTTCAGTCAAATCCAACAGGTTGTGTCAGAACCCCTCACCTTACGTCGTCGCGAATCGTGGTTGGCGGGAATTCGGGGCCATAAATTCGTTCAGTATCAGGATTGATTGTAATCGGGGATGCGGAGCCATACGGAGAGCCCAACGTATTGGCACAGACGATGAAAAACCTATTAGAGTCAAAAGCCTTTCCACGGCCCATTAACGGACCCCACCTTCGAGATTCAGTTCGCCGTTGCAAACCAAAAGAAGGTCAAGAAAACACTAACCAGTCCTCGACGTCCGCGCTTCCGGTGAATGCATGACAAATAACCATAGCATTATCTCTGGCTGGATTGAGCTTTCCCCAGGTCTTGTAGGCGATTGGAACTTCCCTCAGTTCGGCACCACATTCAAAGTTGAAAGTGGGAACTTTGTAGAATGACTGATCGATGAGAGAGGAGTAGGACGCCATAGTCACGGTTGAAAACGCGTGGTGACTTTAGAGTGTTTCGGCGATTGTCTCCCACGACAGGGTTTCTTCTAAGTATCGAGTATGAGGTAAAGAGAATAAGTAGATAGGGGTGTCAATAATTAGATCTGATTAAAACTGGCAATCCTACGGGCCGCCTCGAACGAAAATTTGAATAAATCAAATAAACAGAATAGAGTCCTTAAATATTAGTACATATCATGCCAACTGAGTTTGTACATCAGCAAAGAAATCATCCCAGTTATTAGACCTAGATCCATGGTGTCAGTTCTGCACAGGATAAAAATTAGAATCTGAAAAGTACACACCCAAAACTCAATGGCAGGTTTGCCCACAGCTCCATTAAATCACTCGAAAAATCTATTTCCAAGTTGGGTAACTGCGCTGCTTGAATCGGCGAGGAAGGTTGGAAATTGGTGTTGGTCATGAATGAGGTAGGATCTGGGTTCTGGGCAATGGGATGGCTGAAGTTGTTATCAACTTCATCGGCCATACTAAATGCAGGGTGCGACTGTGAAGGTTGACCCGTTTGAGGTGCGAAAGGATCATTGACACCCCAGGTGTTCGTAGCAGGTGCATAGGGTGGTGGGGTTTGCATAAGTGGAGGTCGATCCAGTTTCGCCGCCGCAATTTGTCTTTGCAGACTTCCCCCAGCAAAGCTGCTCTGTTCCCACAGGGCCCCATGATAATTCAGTTGACTTTGAGGATCAGAGGAGTCAAATTCTTCCGTGTCTCGACGGCGCTTCAATTGTGGGTTGCTCCGATGGTCGCTCAGACAGCCTAGAATTTGCGTCAAGTCGCTATACAACCAGGGTTACCGATATTATAATGGGAAATCCATGCATGCCACTTACCACAGGCGCCCAGCCAGATGCCACCTCCTTTCACCATCCTTGAGTGTATGGAAAAGCTTCCGTACAAGTTCCATTGTCGCTTTCGAATCAAAACTCGAATCTGTTTGCTGATAGGCCCAGTGGGTAAGGAGCAAGACCAAAGCCCCAGTGAAAGCCGTCATCTAACGAAAATATTGATTTCAACATCTATCATCAGGACGTTGGAAGCTCACATAAAATGAGGGGAAAAAGGCTGCACCCCTCAACATGGAAGCTTCAAGTACGTGAGCAGTCGAACGTGCGGCATTATTGCAAATTGCGAGCGACGTATATGACAATGCCGAATCTTTCATCAGGAATGGTCTGTGGACTTGCATCTGGAGATGATAAAAACAAGTGTAGAGGGCAATGGATTGTGCAAAGAAGGTAGTGTCTGGGTTCTCCGGGTCCCAACGAACTAAAAAGGATTAGCAAATTGTTCCCTGCGTCAAAACGCATAAACTCACGAAAATGAGGCAGACTATCTCTCAATTTGTTCATTGAGGAATCTAGCTCAGTAACAACTTGCGTTTCCCACTCATTTCCGATGACTCCGAAAAGCGTTTTGGATTTCTTCGTCGCGTATATAGTCCTGAGTGCGAATCCTAGCAACTCGGCGAGTTTGAGTGTCAAAACGAAATAGGTGATCTTGCTTGGCTTTCCAGGAGGTTGTTTGAATGCATCTTTCGGGTCAGGCGTTTCCCAGTATTCGTCGTCGCATTCAATGGGGTAATCCAAGTCGAATCTGCGTAAAGGGTTAAAAAGGACGCATTGAGTGTTCCTCAAGACTTACTCTTCGTCTTGCATTGCACAAGGTCTACCAAGGAAAGCACTCATCCAGCGATCCATACAAATCAAAGACCTGATGTATAATGTTAAAATGATGAGAAACATCAAACAAGACACAAGACACTAACCAAAATACTCGTTTTTCTAATTCATCTTCGGCCGTGTGCTCCTGCTTCCCTTTGCGACGATGAAGGCCTTTCTCTTGTGCAAACCGGAGACCTAAACCCAGCACGGGCCAAGCGACGTGAACCATGGATGTTCCCAGTAGATATATGCTCGACAACTATTTCGTAGAGGAAATTATATAAATCTTTAGCCCAAAAAATGCAAATCGGCTCACTGTATAACATTGTAGATCATAGAGCGTGGTTCGCTCAAAGAGTTGGTTTCTGAAAGTTGGAACCTGAGAAAAGTATTTCCATCCAGAAGATAAGCTGCTGATATCGTCATCCAATAGAACCCGAGTGTCGGATGTAAAGCGCGAAGCAATCGCGCAAACTAGAAGAACCGTCATGCCGAACCCAGGATCTCGTAGATGAAGACCTGAAGTCAAGGATCGAAGAAATATCGGCCTGTGAAGGACTGGCATGAAAATGTTCGACTTTTCAAAGTACAATGCGACGAGGGAGTTGAGAAGATCGGGTTCTGGATAAACGAGGGTGTTGAGTTGGGATCTAGCAAAAGACAATTCCCACTAGGTTGTGTGCGTGAGGGATTGTGTAAGTACTAAATCTGAAATCTTACACTACGCAATTCCCAGTAAAGAGGTCTTCTCAACATTTTCGAATCAAGGGGATGTGCAGAGCAGGTGCCGCTTGCCTCCAACTTCGCATGCATTGTATAATGCGCAAACATATACGAACTAATGTCAATGAGATGATGAAAATAGAGAATCATTGGGTTTTTGTAGGTGTTACCTTGCTTGTCCAAAAAAGCGTTTGTCCTCGAGAAACAACTTGTTGAGATGGTCGGTGAGTTCGACATGAGACAGATCTTGCTCCTCTTCTACGGGATCGATCGAGTCTTCTCTGACTGACTCAGGGCTGGATGCATCTGATAGAAAGGAAGAAGACAGTTGCGGAGTAGGGTATCTGAGCTCGGGGAAGGTTATCGTCGAGGTCCCCGGAATCAAAGAATCCGTCATCGAAGAACGCGACTCGGAGACTACATCAAGGGGCAAATCCAGAAGAGTTTCGATGTCTCTGTCTGGATGAAGCTGAAAAAGGACAAGTTCAGGAATGTCACCGAAGAGGACGTTTGTGGAATTTGACTTACCACACGAAGGACACGTTCCAACTTTGCCAAACGATCTTTCAAACTCTGTATGTAACTATAGAACTCGTTAGCAAGCTCAGGGCACTAGCAAGCAGTTGCGATCGTACGCTTGTTGGGTTTCCCGTTTCTGCAAAGATAGATAGGTTGAAGGGTTGACATGTTGAGGGGATGTAACTTACGGTTGGTTGACGAGGTTCGTCATGGGTGCATCGAAGATTTGAGTTCTTACAATTCGAGCATATCGTTCCGGGGTTCATTGCACTGTCACCTAGATGCGGATCAGGCAAAGTTCTATTGGACAATGATGAAAGATGGGTACATTTGACTGCACAGTAGGTCAGTTGATTGTCAGATAACTGGAGTTAAAAACATACTCTTTCTCCTGCGACAACCATCGCAAGCACCGTGCAAACGTCTCCTCTTGAGTTTCTGAGAATCATCTCTGAGTTCTTGAGGGGGTTCGTCGGCCATGTCGACGCGGTCCAAAGTAGAGCAAATATAAGACGCACCATATATCCGATGACATCGATGTGCTGTGTTGGCAAATGTTTCCTGTGTCCGAGTCAATCACCGAACCTGTATCGCATTCACTTCAAATATAATTCAATCGCGCACTAATTCTCGGTGCTGTGCTGTACTTAAAGGATCGCTGGTGGGTTTTCCATCCGCTGCTACCGTAGGGGGGATATTAGCCGGTGTGTCATTGTTCTGACAGAAAGGACCAAACCTTTCCGGGTCCAGATTCTATTTTTGGGAAAATGCCTTTTCGGGAGTCTTCGTTCTAGCAAACTGAATGCTCACAATTTTGTAATTATTATAGAGAATGTCTATATCCACTGGCCAATTAAGCAGGGTGTTCAAAGTGTTTCGGTGTGGTAATTGCTAAAGCTCCAGACATTCATATTTAATTAAGGGTTTAGCGACACTTTGAAATCCGACAAGCCTTTAGGCAAAAGTTAGGCTAAGTAGGGTGATGGGTCAATCTCCCTGATCAACGGCTTTCATCCTGAGGCTTCCTATCCGAGTACCCCGCGTAAACGGTTACCAAAGCTACAATCTCTCGGTCTACAAATTTTGGCTCATCCCATCACGTCGGCACTGCCAATGGCGGTGGAATTGTCCTGCCCCACCAAGCCTTCTTCGCTTTCGTAGCGAGCAAATGTTTCAAGATTGTTGAGAGTTACGGTTTGTCCTGCCTTGTCGCGGATTATGTCGGTTCTTAGCCACGGCTGAGGGGAGCTCGGTGATAGTCAAAAAGGATGCTGACAATATGGTGGCGGCCAGGTGGCAGACATCAGTGACCTTTAACGTGTTGATTCAAAGATGATATCATTATTAATGAATCATTATGGAACAAGAGTTGTGAGCATTTGTACAATGTGTTCATTATCGTTCCTCTCTTTGGGTAAAGGTTCGTTATTCGAAATTCCCTATCGGATTTTCGTTAGAACACTTGAGCACATGACGAGTAACAAAAAACACACAGGGATTGCAGATTAAAAAGAAATTTCGTGAAAGGTCCTTCCATCATGCCTTGAAATTGTATTTCCTCATGGCGAATCGCTCAACCAAAGAAGGCCACAACCAATACAACAAGTGACCGTATCTCATCGTCTCAGGCATGAAAACGGTCTTTTCCTGAGCATCAACAGCAGCGATACACCGACTTGCCACATTCTCTCTCTTCAAGCCATGTAGGTTAGGATTCTCCTCTCGTACCGGACCTTTATCCACGGCTGAAGCTCGGAAATCACCCTCCACGGTGGATGGCATGACGAATGTGAAGGAGATGCCTGGGTGCTCGATGGCGAGGGATTGATAGAGAAGGAGAGAGGATGATTTTGTAGAGGCATAAATCGAACGTGTAGGAGCGGGGATGACGGAAGCCAAAGATGAAAGAAGGAGAATCGACGGAGAAGTCGAGGTGTTGAGGAGAAGCGGAATCTAAACATATTGATCAAAATCCGACCTGGCTTTTTCTGGATGACTGCAAATTCTTACAAAAGTGACCGCCGCAATGAGTGGCCCAGTGTAGTTTGCACGGATGGCTGCAGAAGAAATATCGGCGGCGTTTTGGATTCCCTCTTTTGTAGGAAGTGGAACTGCACTTTGTCCGCCCTCGATATTTACTCCGGCGAGAGCCAACAAAGGTTGTAAAGCCGAGGCACCTGCAACAACCAGCAAAGTGTCTAATCCTTGCCATCCTACCGAAGGTCAGGTACGAAATGTGTTGAGTATTCGGAGAAATCGCATACTTTCGTTCAGAATTTTTCTAACTCCAGTCATATCGCCTGCACTTGTAAAGTCAGCAGGAATGGCAAGAACATCGTCCTTGCTAGCGATGGAAGGTATGGAGTTTCTACACTCTGTTTCGACCTCTCGCACAAGGGTCTCTCGCCTGCCGACGATGCACACCCGGGCTCCACGTTCAGCATACTGCCGCGCAAGACTTCGTCCGATGCCACTGGTGGCCCCAAGAATCAACACGCGCTCTCCGACCTTGTTAACTTTCTGTAGTCGCCTATACTTGTCGCGTAAAATGTGATAAGCCCCTGCTACCAGAAGAGGCACCAGAGCCAGGGTCAACGGTTTTGACAAATATGTTTGCAGAGCCGGATGAACCATGGTCAATGGTGAGAGGTTTAGCTATTTTTAGATATAGCTCCTACTTCATCCTACCATGTTGGTCCGACCGTTGCGAACACTTCTACGACGAGTATCTTATCATTCGAGTTCAGGCTTATTTGCCCCGCAAAAGGTTACACATATATTTAACCTTGCAGACATTGGAGAAGGGATAACAGAGTGCGAGATCGTCAAATGGTATGTGGAAGCTCCGGCCGTCAAACGCTCAAGTTCACGTTTTCAATGGTCCATACAGGATTGTTAAACCACCGGCTAACGTTCATATTTTTGACCCCCTTTGTGAGGTCCAAAGTGATAAAGCGAGTGTGGAGATTACCAGTCCATATGACGGTGTGGTCAAAGAACTTCTTGTGGAAGAGGGCGAGGTGGCAAAGGTTGGCTCTGGACTTTGCCTGATCGAAGTCGAATTGGAGGACGAGAAGATTGCAGAATCTCATTTGTCTGTCGAGCCATTGGCAGAGAAGGAGATGGAAACTTGTACATCTCCAACTGTGGAAGCCTCTCCGGCTCAACCACCTCGCTTCCACCCTTTGGATCCAAAGAATAACGATGAAGTAAGAGTCGACAATGTTTTAGCAGCTCCTTCAGTGCGGCATTTCGCACGGCAGCAGGGTGTTGATCTTGCACTATTGGTTCCAGGAAGCGGTAAAGATGGACGGATAGAGAGAGCGGACGTGAAGGCGTATCTCATTCAAGGAAGCGCACAGCCTCCACCTCCACCGCAATCGGAAGGCGAAAATGTGATTGTGGAACTTGGCCGAACACGTTATGGTATGTGGAAAGCCATGGTTAAGGTAAGCCCTCAATATTTCGAAATCCTTCCTAAATTAGATCTTCACTTTTTCCTCAAGAGTCTAGAAATTCCCCACTTTGGGTATTCAACTATGTTGGACATCACGGCTTTACACAGTATTCTGCCGGCTCTCAACACTCATATACCTTCTCACTACCTTCCCGAATCATCGCGACCAGCACCTTCCCACTCTGTTAATCCGTCCGCGCTCTATCCCGCTCCGACATTACCACCAGTTCCAGAATTTCAACAATACATTCGTTTGACGTACCTCCCCATTTTCCTGAAAACTCTCTCAAAGGCAATGGTTGAATGGCCCCTCTTCCGCTCTTCTATCACACCCTCATGCGATGAAAGTAAACCCACGCTCACCATCCGTCCCAATGCCGACATAAGTATTGCCTTATCCACTCCTACAGGTCTCTATACACCTACCCTGCAGAGCGTCAATAACCAGTCAATCTATGCCCTCTCCTCTCAGCTCAAGTATCTCTCACACCTCGGAAGGCAGACCCCGTGCGGTCTTTCTCCAAAGGAGATGCCAAAACGTGGAGGGACGATCACTGTCTCGAATGTCGGGGCCATTGGGCAAGGCGATTTCGCCTCGCCTGTGCTCGTACCTGGGGGAGGCGTAGCCATCGTTGCGATTGGACGAGCTAAATGGGTTTGGGACGTGGATCGAGGTGATGGGGGTGGGGAGAGGAGACTGAAGATTGGGGTTAGCTGGAGTGGGGATCATAGGGTCGTCGAGGGCGCTGAATTAGCTGCGTTCGTGGAATCTTGGAGGTCGTATGTCGAAGCACCACAGAGGCTTATTGGGGAAGGTTTGTGAGAAAGAAACCACAATTCATCGATTCATCACCAACATACATAACATTGTTACTTGTAAACATATATATTATTAGAGGCATATTGCATCTGCCCTTTCGAGTTGAAATATGCGAATGACCAACCGTCTTGGTTACACCGTGACATGTCTTCTCGCAATATCCAACCGCTCCAGAGTAAATATTTGAAACCTCGAAGACTGCACAATCCCACTTTGGACTGGAAGGGGATTTGGATTTGGATGCCTATTTCTTTGCTCAAATCGTACACCTTTCTCTTTCCCGTCTCCTCATTATTGTTATTGTCTGAGGGGAAAATGGAATGCCAATCCCAACATCGGCAAAGTCAAAAAACAGGTTCGTCATCTGAATCTGATCTTTGCTTCGGGCAGCGGGTACATGCCGAGTCTGTTTTTTTGAGTGAGAAAAAGTCAGTTGCAGGGATCTGACGACGACGGCACGGCCTTGGTTCAAATACTACGCCTCCGAGTGCTTCACATTCGGGTTCTGGAAGGTCTTCGGGTGTGTTTGGTGGGGATACGGCTTTCGGGAATGGGAGTGCCCTCGTTGGTGGTAGTGGGGGACTGGGACTCGAAGATAAATAGTTAAGGTGAATGTGCCAGGTCGAAGACACGAGAAAGGGTGATTGCATTGGGTCAAGAAGACTCCCTTAGGAACTTTGGGAAGTGGTCGCCTAAGTTGCACCTACTAAGTCCCAATGACACATCTCGTTTCAGCTGTTTGCTTTGTTGGACTTCCAGAGAGTCGCAAATGCAATGTTGAGATATGAACATCACTTCCAGGATTGAGGCACCCAGTTAGTTCCATGCATGGGTCACTGATCCCTCAGTCCAATATGCGTTCTGCTCTTGTCATCGATCCGCTAAGTTGGCATCACGTCTCTCTGTAAAAGAAATTCAGGTGGGCAAACCGAGAAGTCATCCCTTGGATGTCGGCTACTAGAACTCTGTCAATTAGATCTCTTAGAAGAGAAACAATCTGCAGACATAGGGGTCAAGTAGCGAGTAGTAAGTATAGTAATTACGTGCTATTCCTATGACAGCGCTTTGACCAACCCCGCCTCGCCCTTCATGCAAAGACAGCTATATCCACAACTCAGTCCTTCAACATAGGTGTAAGCAGGCCGGAACCCTGACGCACAGCCGCTACACCAAAAGGTCAGATAACTTAGATACCTCTTCAGTCACCCAGGGCTATATATGGTGAATAAGTCGGCTAGGCTTACACCAGGTAACCGACCAGACGTTCAACTTCGGTCGTCCGACGACCCGCGACTGCGTACCAGGACTCTGAGTACGAGTTCCTGGGACGTCAACGACCTCAGCCTCCTGTTGCCATGTTTTTCCCACCACCCTCAGGTTGACTACTCGAGTTCTCCCCTCCAACATGGCATTTACATCTCTGTGCACCGATACCTGGTCAACACCCCCATGAGGTATTGACAAAAGCACTCAGACCACAGCCATCCGAGTCCAAGTACCAACACCCGGATGGGCGGCAGAACCTGGTAGTCTCCCAAGACAGACCATACATGCTGATGACAATCGATCAGTTAGAACTTAGCAACTTGCGTCTCGGACTCGGACCTCTCGGTATTTCACACGCATTTATCGTTGAACTCGAAATATCATCCGGAAATGTCAACATCAATTTCAAAATGAAAACATTAAGAATAAGAGTCATCATCATCGGGTGATGGTGCGGTGGACCTAGGTTTGAGGATAACCACATCTCGCTTTACCAAGTCCATAAGGCCTTCGTTCTCTGCAAGAGTTTCGAGAATACTCGCAGGAGAAATCGAATCACCATCGATGTCACCGCTGATGGAGAGATGAATACGAGAGGTGTTAGGGAAAAGAAGGGAATAGTCAAACCGGCCTAGGGAACCGGGCGTTGGGTCCACCCAGTGCAAGTGAAGAATGACATCTTGAATGGGCGGTGCCGTTTCGATGAGATTCTTTATTGCGGGGAGTGCGCCATCGAATGCGACGACTGGACCATTTTTAGTTTCGTGTACCGTTGCAAATATGGAAAGCCGCTTCAGGCACTTGTGTTGGGAGAGATTGAAAGGCAGCTTCTGACTCTTGCGAATCCATGAGCAGACAACTAATTTCTCCTTGTTAGCAAAAATGGTTGATTCTTGAGAGCGTGTCACCTACTGCGTCTGTCTAACGGAAGCAACGGAAGCAATGGGTTAAGATCGATCTAGAGGCATATATAAATTTAAGAAGCATAATGAGAAGAATATTGCCATACATTGGTTGACACAGAAAGGTGCAACTCTGTCAAAGTTCTTGAACAAGCTGACAGTAAGTCGGGAAATGAGGTCCAATGTTCTTTTTCCATCTCCAGGTGCAACGATTTCAGGTTGGCGACCCGGTCGGTTAACCAGGTGAGGAGGTAGATATCAAGACTACCGCGAATTGATAGTTCCTCGGGGAGTTGCTGGGGAGACTTCGACTTGGGCTCGCTGATTGGTTGGCAATCCAACAGCGTCAATTTCTTGATATATTTTCCCTTGTCGAGGAGGGATAACGGAAACCTACGGAATCTGGAAAGCAAAACTCGCTTGACAGATGGTTGCTGGAGGCAGACTCGGAGAATTGAAGTATTGACTGGATTGTTGCGTTGTATCTCGCAGAGTGTAACCGACACGAGGTTTACCATCTGTGGAATCATCGACAACAGCACCGGTAGTTCTGAATAAACACTAGTCGTATTGAAAAACTTCAAGGTGCGAATGTACTGCAGGATACGTGGATTCTTGGAAAACTTCTTGGAAAGCTTCTTGTAGAGCATGAGGCTGTCCAATTCCCCAAAGACAACATCTGCAAAAAGATATCGTTCGGCGAGCTGAGAAATAGATGGGTGGGATCCAAAACATGCATTGAGCGCTGGAATGTCTCCCCTCAGAAAACTGAAGATATAGTCGATCAACTCGGCTGGTAGTGGTGGTCGCATAATTGGCAGTGTTGCAGATGGCGGCCCGGATTCTTAAATCTCTTTAGGGCCAGTCAGAATCCCATTTGCTCATTCTCAGAGTCTACTTGCCACTTGGATACAGTAATGGAACTGCCAGCATCTGAATGGGTTTACAAGCATGGGTCAACTTTCGGAATCAATTGCGCGCATAGACAAGAATGACTGTAACCCTGGCACTCGTGCATTTTCTGATCTTATTGGGCACAATAGCCACCGCAACACACTTGTCAAGGAACGTTGCTCTATTTGGCCCTTCAATATCATAGTAATGGGCAGTGTGGCACTCACCCTACACTATATCTTGGACGCGTTTCAAGTGTAACCTCCACCTCGCTAGTCGTTACTGGTATCCGGTTCCATTCAATTGCAATGGCTCAGGCGAATATCACCCAAACCGTTTCCAAGATGATGGGAATCAAGACGACAACCCTCGGGTGGGACGTCGTCGTCAACTACAGGTTCGTAGTCCATTCATGTTTCTTCGCCCCCTTTGCGGTATGCCCACATCGTCTCAGTGAAACTAGGATCAACAACTTTCTTGCCGGAGATTTCAGAGCTGCTGATACGAAGCAGATGAAGGATATCACCTGGTGGGCCTCTTGTAGAGCTCGATTATTGCTAATTTCCTAACATTTCTATTTGTAGTCAAGTCTCTGGCACGAATGACGAAGGGGATCCCTATACGATCGACTTTAAATTCGAGCTATCCGCTCCGCTCATCTCATTCTCCAAAACTCGCACCACCGCCGTCTGTAACCTTGTCGTGCCCGTCGTCGGCGGCAAAGGAAAAACCACTACTAAAAAGGAGATACCCATCAAGAGAGGGGTCTATACGTTGCACTTCAAAACCCTCGAGCTGGCCAGTGCAAGCGGCGATAACAACAACTACACTCCCCCCAACAAGTCGTTCGTCTTCCCTGGCAACAATTCAGATGGCTTCGTTGTCATAGACTTTCGAACATCCAAAAGCCTCATGGTCGATATTACGGCACGTGAAGGACTCCCACCCGGTGACTACAATAAGTTTATCAAGGCGCACAAGGCCAGTTTATGCGACAAAATCAAGACAAAACTCCTGACTGAGTTTCTCAACGTCCGATATGAGCTTGCTCGCGTCAAATCGGACCGGCCAGTCGCCCCCGGCATGGTCGATCTCATACCACGCTCCTTTCGATTTGCGGCTTATGAGCCTGGCAAGTCAGTTGACACTGTCCTGAGCGTCTTCATCCAAACTCGAAAAAGCGACAATGGCGAGAAGGAAAGGTTAGATACCAGCTGGGATACCCAATGGTGCAAAACCTTACAGTGTTCCCCTATCCCCACCGATCATTTCGCGAGTATCATATTCAACAAGCATATGATCTTCGACAGCGTCATGCGGCCTGCTCTTGCCAAACAAGATTTTAGCGGCAAGCTGTGCGACACATTAGGCAACATTACTCTGGACATCGACACCAAAAAGACAGTGAAATATCCGGGGTCCAATAAGAGCGCATCCGGGGCAAGGAGGACGGTTGACCCAATTAATGTTACCCCTCCGCTCCTCTCACTAAAGTTCCACTTGGCAGAGGTTCGTGGGCACTACTTCTTACTTTCACGTCTCTCATCCTGTCATTACAGGACGGGTCGACGATCTATTGTTCTAGAACATGGAAGTATGAATACACATTCGGGTGGGAATTTCAGGTCATCAATCCCCGAGCCCCGATATATGAATACGGCAACGTGAAAGTGACCCACGAATTGAAGAAAAACAATGTGACGTCGTTCAAGCCACTCCTGGATGACCACAGCGTGAAGCTGGAATGCTCTGTCGATATGGGAATGTGGGAAGTCACTCTCAAACCAGATAATGCGTCCTTCTGGGAACACATTTGTGGTGGGCCAGATAGGATCCCGGAATGGGTCAGGGATCTCAACGTGGAGCTTCCTCGCTTCACAATTGATCTCGGTAGTTTCGATTCCTTTATCACTACCAAACTGCTCCTGCCGTTGCGAACTAAGGTGGTTATCAAGGCAGTCGGGCTGCTGATTCCGGGAGATCTTTATGTCGTTGAGAGGGGCGGCGTCTTTAGATTGACGCACTGAACCCATCACTCCGTAAAAAGAACCCAGACTTGTCAATATCCAATTGGAGTTTAGTCTCGATTTAAGGGCCCACCTCATTTTGAACCCTTGGAGGATCAGATACACACAAGGATCAGGTCCAATTTCGACATAAGTACAGTGCACATACATTAATTACCCATCCATCCAGCCAACATGCTTCTTCCTGAGTCCTGACCAGTCGCTTCGAGTCTACGCACAGAACCAGCGTCATCCTTTCAGTTGACGGAGCTGGCCTCATGATTGGCAACACCAACGATTTTTGCCACTGTGCTGTCTTTTTCCAGAAACAAATCAGATTTCCTTTGGGCTCACTATATCGACACGCAATTTGGACGTTCACACCCCCAATGACACGTGTTGCCTGGACGCTTCAGGCAAAGATGACGGCACTACAGACACTCGAAACGGCAACTTGGGTGGTGCTCTTAGTTTTATATCCGAGTGCCTGCCACATGCCCGAACACGACACGGGGAGGGCTCGCGGTCTTTCAGATATCCACTTTCCCTTTCTGAGGGTCATGTAGTATCAAAGGCCAATCTTTACTTTCCATACCAGACACATGAAGAGGGGAGTGCGCTGAGTGATTTTCAATTCAAAACCGATGCTGCTGGATGGAGCGCCCATGTTTCATACTAGCTATCCGAGCCCCTCTGCGGTGTAAACCCTTAATATGACAAATTCTCTGGTCGACAATTCCGAGAAAGGAATGTGTTCTTACACCCTCCAAAAAAAAATTGAGTGTATCCAGTTTCCTGAGTTAAGACTTCCGAGAAAGGAATGTGTTCAACAAAACCGAGTATCTGGAACGCGTGCTAGAGGGCTTGAGAAGAATATTTAAACAGAGTACTTCAATGAATCATTAATCATTCCCCAAGTGAATCTAAAATGCAATCGACCGCCTCTACCGACTCGTACTATTTTCCTCTTGTTCAAAATGCTGGGTATGGCCAATCGACAGTGCCAGCCCCAATCGAGACATCATTCGACCCCCCACAATGGTTCACTCCCCCCATCCATCCCCCACATACCTCCTTTCCCAACCAATTCCTCCCATTCGAGACGCCTTGGTTCAAGTTCGCCGAGTTAGCAACACCAAATATGCCCCCTCCGCATGGCGGCCCCCATAATTCCCTGGGCCAATCCACACCTGCCCCAGAAACAAATGGATCTGCAATGTCCCCCGGCATCACACCCACACGAAGGATGCAAAAGGGAAATCGCCAATGCGAGGCAAAACGCATTAGCGTGTTGCAGAACGACGAGTACGTCGAGTCTTTTTCTGGGGCACGGGTGATTTGTGCCGCCTGTCATAAATCCATCAAGTTGGATACGCGCGACGGTGCGCGGTTTTACCCAGGGTTCTGGTTAAAACATCGAGGGCGTTGCAAGAAGGCAAGTTTCTCTTGATGGCTTTGGAGAGTTGTTTTAACGATTCTCTAATATCAGATTGGGGAAAGAAGCAAAGGAGAGAGGAGTGAAAAAGGGAGATCTTAACAAGTAAACCATTTCACGATTTCGGTTCCTATGGATGATCAGTTTTACTTTTGAACTTATTGGCGTTGGGTTCATAGGAGTCGGCGATGGACAAAAGATAACAAAATAAAGCTACGCTTCATCATGATAGAGTACAAACAGAGTTCAACATGATCATGAGATCGGCACATCTATAAGGCTCTCTGTCCTCGTAAGGTCTTCAGGCCTTGAAACAGCGGCATTTCTAGGCTTTTTGTCTCAGTAACTTACTCTGGCAATGCCCTATGCATGCTTGTTTCACTCACCCACACTGAGGTTTTCCTTTCCTCTTGGCGACACTCAAACAACTACAGAAACCGTCGCTTTGGTCTGGTCGTTTTTCGAAGTAGTGAATGTCGCGGACTGCGTCTGAGGTAAACTGCCTGTTATTCAAGTTTTTGGAGTTGTACCTTGACTCGAGAATCGACAAAAGTAATTACAGATACAGATTGGGAGGTTCGGGAAAAGACCAAAACGTCCATGAATCCCTTCGACCATGTGGTCATCCTGAAACCTGGCGATGAGACTGGCGATTCAGAAGACCTGGAAATTACGAACTTCAAATGCATAGGATCGTACAGCTGGATTGAAGCGGCAAAGGACACGCCAACAATCCTCATTCCGGGT
>Ga0307517_10002505_pt1 | contig 29371 bp, 27 predicted proteins | sample 23_EM_MG_FD_194515 | JGI IMG/M metagenome (GOLD analysis project Ga0307517, IMG submission 194515) | Populus trichocarpa ectomycorrhiza microbial communities from riparian zone in the Pacific Northwest, United States - 23_EM | ecosystem: Host-associated > Plants > Roots > Unclassified | place... | reverse complement strand
ATGAAGAAGAAGATGGATTGGGATGGGATGCCTTGAAGGGCAGAGCTCTTGTCGACAAAAATACTGCTGTACCCAAGTCGCTTCAAACTTTCAGCTGCCAGTGGGGGGTCTTGAGGTTTATATCGACTGATCTTTGTTGAGGAAAAAAGCAGCCTAGAGGCAGGATAATGCTGGCATCTGGAGGCCTGACAAGCCAAGGAATGTCTGAACACCAACGAGGACCGGGAAATGCACAAGCATAGTCGGATGCAGAAGTCTCACTCTCTGTACAAAAGGTCTCAGACAGGCCACTCCACCGATAAGTATTGGAAGCCACCACAGTCGCCGAGGGTTGAAGATAGTTGCCTTAGGTAAAGCTCCTTTTGACATTGATTCATCTGAAAGTTTTCCTGGCAGTCACTACGATGGTAGTAAAACAAAAGTCTTATCATTTGCCAGTGAGAAGACTTGAAATGAAATAAAGAATAATTGGATTTCATATTTGAATGGCCACTTTTCATTAAGCCAGTTCGTCAAAGGTAGCTGCGTGCCAGACTCTCCAACCACTTCTGGGGATGCATTCATTGTCATTGCCCAGAAGATTTTCTTGTCTGTGAGGGAGAAGTTGAAGGTGTAAATCAACGAAGAGAGTACCGCTTCTAATACAGGAGAAAAAATTTAGAAATCGAAGCAAGGTGGCGGTATAAAGTTGAAGCATAAGGCGTACTCATTTCCAGCTGGGAAAACTTGAAACCGCTGCATGAAAAAGTAAGTGTTCGTGTCCTAAGTGGTTGGTTGAAAACCGGATATTCAACTAAGACGCAAGACAGTCACTCACGAGACCTGTGCGACGAGTTCCTCGTCAGATAACTTATCTTCCTCTCCAACTTCTGTATTTGCACGCACTGGAGTCAGTTAATTTGAGACAGTAAAATAGACACCAAATGTAAAACTTACAGAGGGTGCTCATGATATCTCTTTGAGCGACTTCATCACCTTCAATTAAAGCCTTCTTCTTTGACTCAAAAATTTCCAGAGATGTCCTATGCATCGTATCCGATATTTCTTTAATCCCTTGAAGTGCCTTCCAAGGGGAAAGCGTGAGCATGAACCGTCTAAAGCTAACCAATCTTGCTTAGTGTCGGAAGGAGATAATTTCGGGCCAGAACTTTGAGGAGAAGGGGTCTAATCACATAATTGAAGATAAATGCATAAAAGTGGAATATACTCACAAAAACTGCTTGACGGCAAAATTGAAAGGGTGCCGAACAGTATCTTCTTCAAGAAAATCGAAAGAGTACCCAAGTCCGCTTCGGCCAATTAACTCCAAACCAGTTCGTGACATCCAAGAGTACATGTCTATCTGGTAATTGCATAATCTTCAATGAAAGGTAGAAATGGAACATTTTTGCCAACTTACTTCCTCTGGCCTGTCCTGTACTCTGTTGGCTATGACCTTTTGGAGCTGTTAGAGATAAATGGATGAGTATTTTAATCGAATAATAAAATTGCTTGTCAGACCTTGTTGGTGATCACATAGAAAGTTGGGACTAGTAATGTAAGATTTCGCAAATAAATGAACTGGATAACAACGCACGCATCCCGCGCAAGTAAGCTGCAGTAAACACCGGATTCAGCAACCTTTGTTGCTTCTTGTGTTCTTCTCCTTTAGAAAGGTTGAAAGACGTATATATGACTTGTGAGAAACATACCTAAACTGCTGAGGAGACCTGGTCCGAAGACCAGAAGGTTACCCCTGTTGACATAAGGGCAATCATTCAATTACATCGAATGCTACCAACACCAGTACAAAAGAAGGGGCCTCTTCAAAAATGTGCTGCTCCTGGAACCATTGAGGACATTGGCAAAAGAGATGGCGGGAAACGAACCTTGACATTAATTTGGTACAAGGCTTTAGGGTCGGATACGAGAAGCTGGTTTTCCTATCAATAGACATCAACCTGGGCTCAGCGGTGTGCGGAGATTGTCGTACGCCTAAAGAATTGATTCTGGCAACGCCACCATCTGCGAGGGGTTAAGACGACAAAAAAGAACAGAAAACCATAGTATTTACATTTCTCCAAGATTTCCTTGTGAAATACCCAGGCGTCAGGGCTGTAAAGACGGGGTAAAACACCTGAAAATCTATGATGAGTGAATCTGGATTGAGGACTTGTGCTTGCCTCTCAAGAATGAATCTGCTGGTGGCCCAGGAACATTATCCAAAGCAGACTTCCTGTGAATAAATTTCCAAAAGAGCCACCCCACAACGCACAGAAAGAGGAGGTGGAACATGGTGGGGCAGAAGAGAGGCAGTCTATTCGGATATTAGCAACCTGTGGAGTCTTTCATCACAACGCACATTACATAATATAGACACTGGGATTTGGCGCTTGATTCTTGGAGCATGAAAGCCTGATCCCGAACATTTGTGAAGTTTAAACAGCACAGTATATCTTGTATTGGCATGACGTAAGCGTCTGGAAGCCTCTTAATTCAAAACCTCACCACGAAATGGCCGAACAAGCAGAAGTTGCAGAATACGAAGATCTGACCATCGAATTGGACTCTGGATTGCGACTCGAAGCCAACTTTTGGGTTCCTAGCATCAATTTGGGTAATCAAGGCAATAAGATTGCAATTTGTCTACATCCTTGGTCATGGTTGGGTGGCAGAAAGGACGATCCGTAAGCAGGAATTTATTCTTCGTGGGCATAATTGACTTGGGGGGCATGATGTTAGAACACTTGCGCAGCTCGTTGATCCCTTACTTGAAGCAAATTACCACGTTGTTCAATATAATTCGCGGGGGGTTGGAAAGTCATCGGGCTGGCCTTCGTTTACTGGATTCAGCGAGGCTAAAGATCTTGAAGCTGTCGTATCCTGGCTTCTGGAGAAGATAACCAACGTCCAGACACTCGTCATTATTGCAAGTAATTCTCTTTGTATCAGACGCACCATGGACTAATAAGCCAACCAAAGGGATACTCGCATGGAGCACTGATAGCGTCTATGCTTCCCGTCCTGCCTTCGGTCAGGACATTTCATTTACTGATTTCGTATCCCCTGGGGCCTCGACCATGGCTAACTTTATTCAACTCATCGTCGTACACGGGGGCCCTGAAAGAGCTCTTGCAGCATCCCGAATCAAACGTGTTGGTTGTTCATGGCAACCAAGATGAGTTCTCTTCTCAAGCAAGGTACAAGGAGTGGGCGTCAGAATTGCATGGAAATGTCGAGGTTATTGAGATAGACAATGCAGCACATTTCTGGCAAGGGCGTTCCGGACAACTGCTTGTAGCAGCAGTAAAGAAATGGCTTCCGTAGAAATGTCAAATGTCACACGTTGTCATATGTACTGTCGCCGTGTTACCTTTTTGGACTGCACCGAGTTCCTTTACGACGACAACGACCACCGACCACCGAGTGTGCTTTCCTGGACAGCAGTGCTGTGTCTTCCTTTGTAAACGTTTCCTACTTCTAGGATCCCGTCTTTCTTCTGTGGATTCGGCAAATTTGAGTGCCCTCTTCTCTCGGACAAATGTGAGTGCATTTCTGGCGATTAGGACAGCCTATTTCACCAATCTGGTCGTAGGCCGCTACCAGATGAACGCCCACGTCAGAGTGTTGCCAATCTCATAGGCAAATTCGAGACACAGTCAAAGCACCTCTCCCCTTCACAGAGCAACCCATCGCGCAGCTCCAGCGTAGTCTCTCAACTCACCAGTGATTTGAATAAGGAAGAATCCAAAGAAAAACGCGAATGGCCTCCAAAGACAGTGGTCGAAATGACCACTCCAACTCCTCATCGTGTCATGCATATGAGGATCAATCCTGATGCAAGGAAGGAGCCTGCCGTGCAGACCGAAGCCGAAGTCCTCCCTACACTGCAATATAAACAGCAGCAGGCACAAAACCCTTTCTTGGAGAACTGGAGGAAAGGTCTTCCTCGATCCACTGAAATGGAACCAGAATCCCCCACCCCGAAACCTGCAGATGAACCTCCTGCTCCTCCTGTCCCTGTTCAGAAAGTCGTTCCAGCACCTCAGCCGCCCAAAACACCCACAATGAAGACATCGGCTCCCAAGATCCCAGCTTCTACTTCTTCGAGGAGCTTGGCAAAGACCCCCATGCCACCTAAATCTGCCTGGAAATTGACACCGCCCAAACAGCCCTTGACTCCAGCAACTCCCCCCCAGCCGCTCAAACCGCAGCTCACTGGTCAATCGATGGTTTCATCAACGTCTAGAAGGACGATTTCTAGGGCTGCCATGGTAGCCAAGACTCCAAGTCGTACAGAATCAGGAACCAAGACTCCGACACCCCGCTCGAAGACACCTTCAAGTGGTTTATTCGCCCCAACAGCAGCCTCTCTTGCAAAATCGCGGAATGCCCCACTTCCTCCTCCGCCTCCCATCAAGAAAACTTCAATAAGTAGCGACGCTATGGATCGCCTTAGTAGGCCTACAGCCGCTTCACTCTCCAGAGTCAAAAGTGGCCCAACTTCACCTGTCCTAACACCAAAATCGCCTCCTCGCATATCTTCCGCAAAATCAAAATCCACCACTTCGCCTTCGAAATCACCCCAGACCAAGGTCAATAAGGACTCGGCTACTTCGCAAAGCGCGATTGGAGTAGCTGCCGCTGCTGGCGCCAGTCCTGCATTGGACCTTGTAGTTGAGCCAGCCCCTGAACTTCCACCCGCCGAGTTTACTACGAAAGGACACCCTGTCGACGACGTCCCTACAACTCCTGAAGTTGAGCAAACTCATCCAGAGGCAGGCGACGTATCTGGCAATGTTGTGGAACCCGAAGTCATCAATGAAGGACCATCTCCCTCTCAAACCTCTGAAGCCCCTGAAACCGAGCCAGAGACACACAGCTTCACAAACGGTGTCGAACCGGGATCCAAGACCAATCTCGAGGACATCGTCAATCTTCTGGAAACGGTCCCAGTTGCAAGACTTTCCACTGAGGAAATATCCGAAATTCCGGATGAGGATGACAACTAATTCTGATGAGCGAGCCCGTTTTTCTAATCTAATGCTTTCCGGTACACCCAATTGTATGATGTCTGCCAACTTGGATCTGCGCAACTTTTCTAATTCCCGTTTACCATACGAGATCCCGCAGCCACGCACGAATATCCTTACTTATGTACGTAGGTTTGCCGATACTACCAGCGTTCATCGATCTAGACCTAAGAATCCTTTCACTTTGTGTGAATACACTTACGTAATCAAGATCTTGCGTCAGCCTTGAGTTTTATCGTTGAACCTTACCCAATGTCCTCGTCTACCTCACACCCCAAAACTGCTGAGCCTTCAAAAAATGAACAAGCAACAGACAAGCAAGCAAACCTTGGTGTTTTGGAGGAAGATGACGAGTTTGAGGAATTCCCCGTTGCAGGCAAGATCTCTGGCTAGACGCGAAGTCTAATAATTGAACTCTCTCGAAACATAGACTGGCACGACTCGGAAACAGACCTTGCACACCTAGGCGGGGCGGCCCCTGGCGCTGCGAAATCCGGAGGGGATAAACTCTGGGAAGACAATTGGGACGATGATGATATAGAGGACGAGTTCAGTGTACAACTGAGGTGAGCCCTTCCCCTTGAATTAGCCGTAAATTCTCAAAAGGGTTTACTCTCTATGCTAGAGGCGAGCTTGAAAAGACAAAAGCTACAAGCAGTGAAGCAGCGATGGAACATTAACGCATCATCCTTGTAATTTCTGATTCAAATCGTATATTATGTTGAAGTTCTATGCAAGAATGGAACAAGAAAACAATCCACCTGGAGCTGTAAGTGTGTCTATCAAACTCACTTTGAACATAAGTGATGGCATGATTCAGATAATTTCTATACGATGTCCGCGCAGTCGAACTGAATAGAAATCAACATAGAAAAGATTCGAAAGCAAGTGCACTGCATGAGACTGAGCATTAAACCGGAGAACAGTGCGTCAGTGTGGGTTAAATTCGTCCCTTCTATCCTTGAAACTCTGAAATACGTGAAATTCTCTATGCAAAACTTCCCTCCCAAACGAATCGGACAAACTTTGTACAAGTGGGGACATATTGGATCTCCGAGCGTATCTGCGTGACAAAATGCACTACTTCCAACATTTGCTTGAGCCTTGGGCGACCAAAAATGTCGTTTAAAGAAAGTCCCCAATTTTCCAATTGGGCAAAATCTTTTCAGGCCGCTCCGTGTTTAACTTGCTTCTCTTCCACTTCCTGCTTTTCGACTGAAGATATCTCACTAATCCCGTCTTGCAGACCCATTTGCGAGGTGTCATAGCCATTGGCCATCAAATAAGCCCGGAACTAGAGAAGACAAGTATAAATTAAACGGCTCGTTTTCTTTTCACCAGTTGCGTACCTCACGATCCTCGACATCCATACCGTCAGTGGTAAGAGGTTTAATGAAGAAGAATGTGATCAAAGCACTCAGTACAGCCAAACCTTCAAAATCGGGTTTGTCAATCTCATCGAGTTTTTAAGAAGGCACAAAACTAACCACTGCCAACCCAGAAAGGACCAGTATTTCCTTTCTCAGTCTTTGGACCACCAAACGCTAAGGCCAATGTTTTTAAGCAAACGCACCCCCAAACAGACGCGTTCTCACCGTTGATCATGGGCGGGAACGCCCAAGTACCGACAAAGGCGCCAACCTTGCCAATAGCGGCAGCAGCACCATAGAATTGGCCACGAACGGCAGTTGGACTGGTTTTGCTCGCTAACAGACCCATGCAATTACCTGGACCAAGTTCTCCGAAGCTCAGGAAGAGACCATACACCACCTATGAAAGGAGTATTATTAATTCCCCAGTCAGAATAAAGTACAATAAATCCATGACTGACAGCAAAAGCGCCAATGTGCTGGGCGAGGCTGCCAAACAAAAATACAGTTAGGAATTATAGGTTATGAGCAGGATACACATACTGCTTGTAGAGGCCACTCATGATGAAGCCGACGATTGCTTGTGCGAGTAGACCAGAGATCATCGTCCGTTTTGGCCCAAGGTAGTCAATGATAAATGCACCGATAATGGTTCCCGGCATGTAGAACAAGCTAACGACGAAGCGAAAGGTTCTGGCAGCTGAAATTGGGCAAACTGAAAAAAGATGGCGTACTTGATGACTACGTTCCAGCCGAAAACGACTATTAAATCTGATGAACCCCCAGTGATACTATGGTTGGATTAGATAGAGAAAAATAAGGGAGGAATCGTCTCACTTATCGACGATGATGGAAGAGTAGATTCCGAACTAAAATTGTCAGAAATGAAACATGATAAATTTCAATTCTCACAGGATACCTAGGAATCTTTAATATTAGCATGGAAAGAAACAAAATATTCAAAGAAACATACGTGATGAAATCATAGATGAACCAAGTAATTGAGATGGCGGCCAAGGACACGCCATAACGTTTGAGAATGAGTAAGTAAGGAATCTTCGCATTTTTCATCGAATCCTTTTTGTATCGTTGAGGTTCATCCATGCTCAGACGCCAGAGTAAGACGGCAAGAGCAGGAATGACACCAAGAGCGAGAGAAGCACGCCATATAATACGGAGATGGTTTTCACCAAAGCTAGTTTGATTATTTAGGTACAAATCGGTAAATTGACCACACCCGACTTACATCCAGAGGAGAACAAGAGGGACGAAGGCAGCAACGACGAATCCAAAGTCGATCATCGTATCTATTACGAAAGAAGTTACCTTCCATGCAGTGAAGAGTCAAAGGATACACGTACTGGTAGCCAAAGCAAACCATCGGTTCTGGGCATTCTTGGAAATGGCAGGCTCTTCTGATTGTTCGGAAGCAGACACCGACCCACAAGGATACTCTGCACCGACACCAATACCAAGGAAGAAGCTAAGGGTCGGCGCACCATGATTAATGGTGCCTTTGATCAAGATTCGAAAGTAGCGCACCGCATAACACTAAGCATTGTCAATAAACCACCAACACTCCCGTGGGCTCCAGCCGAGCAAGCGGACAGAAACGAGAACAGTGCGACAATGCCGGTAGCACTCATCTAAAATAAAATTTCTATCATTGGAACTCTCAGGTGGATGAGTTCTTTATGCATACCATACCAAACTTTCTCCCAAGTTTATCGGACAAATAACCTGGCTTAAGTTCGAATTTGTGCAAGTGGAATATAAATTGTGTACGGACCGAAAGATAACATCCCCACAATTGTTCCAGCAAACGCCAAACTGCTCAATGTTCTGCTATAATCGTGGGTCGAGAGCTTGTCGGAGCCATAGATCCTAGACAGGACTGAATGAAATGAGAGCTCTGAGAAGTCAAGCTAGCCAAGACAAAGCTATAACGCACGCGTGTTCACTATCAGACAAAATTGGTCACTAATCCCACAAATGGCAAATAACACCGTATCTGGAAATCCAACATACCACTTCCAATGATACCGTTGGCGTACCCTGCACCGAGTCAAAGGTCAGAACCGCAATCTTAACAGCTGATCATAGTCATACCATCAGAGAATAGAGCCGTTCCACAGCTTTAGGATGGCAAAGTGAGTTTAAGTATGTAATCGGGACATGGATAAGCTCACGCAAAGATAAGGGAAACACCCTTCACCTTCTCTTTGAGGGTAGCCATGGATGATCCTGGATTCAGTTGAGCCGATCACTGGCAAGCTCTTATAGAACCACACGGTCATATTTATATCCCGGATTGCCGTACAAGGGTGGCTCTGGGTAACACCCAGGCCGAAACGAACATAGCCCGAAGTTCCCTACGAATCAGATGGAGCAAAAGCATTTGCCAGGCCCGGAACCGGTTTTTCACTCCCCCCGGATTCAATGCTCGTAGCATCTCTGTGTTCTTGAACTAAGAGTACTATAAAAAGTCTGAACCACTAAGCAAGCACCCGAGAGCAGAAGACGGAAGTAAGTTCTAAAATTATTAAATTCTAAATAATCAGCTGTGGAGAACCGTTTGAGCACGCATTGCGCGTAATGCCAGTTAAACACGCACGATTCAAAGACCGGAAAGCGCGATCGAGCAACTTTGGCCAATGTCTTCACTGTCGCTGGAAACGGATTCGTATGGCGGCGTGAGTGATATGGCGAATTAGGTTTCGACATGGGCAGGCAGAAACAGCACTGGTCAGCGTTTACTTTTTATAGTCTTCGAACGGCCTTCAATATCGGTCAAGCGAACCTCGTGCATGAGCAATGGTTCGCCCATCGAGAATCTGAGGTGGATTCTTTCCTCGGCGGTCAGAGTCGGCGATGGGCGCTTGAGACCCAAACTGAAAACCTGGCCTTTTATACGATCATTATCAATTTCAAGTTTCGCAGACACGATGTTAATGGCTGTCGCACTTGTGCAGACCATAGCATTGTAGCCTTGGTATATGACACCTCCTTTGAACCGAGTTCCTGCCAACTGATAGAAATCACATGCTTGAGTAAACGAGGCTAACGGTGGGCCTGATGCATTCACGGCTTTGTGGACCAGGGCATCACAATCAGCGAGAATGGAAGACCACACATCCGTGGAATTGAAGAGCCTATTTGTTGGATACCACGTATCGATCTGGGTTTGCCATGTAGAAGTGGAAGTTAGACCCAGATTTGGCATCGAAACGGGAAGTGTCAAAAGCGGGTAGAATTAGGCATCAGCAGCTGTCTGGAGTGGGGCGAATTCTGGGCCAGAGAAGGTAGTAGAACATCGCGTGGATTTGTAGAAGGAGTCGGTTAAGAGCCAATCATGTCCGAATCCTTGGGACAACACATCCCCATACACCCCTAAAGACAAACACCCAATCTCCACTTCAACTGCCATTGTTTTCGGTATATCCACGACCTGGTTCTTGGCAAGGGCTGGGGCGCCGACCACCAATTTAACCCCCTGCTGTGTGTGGCAAAATAGCCAGTCCATCACGGATCATAGTCAAGAACGACGTGGTTGGAGAAGCCCACGTAGTAGCTGGTAGTGTCGAAAGCAATTCTCGTAGATGTTTGTACATCAGAGTGTCGCTGTCGGTCAGGTTGAGAGAGCGGAACAGTGTTGGGTCACCGTAAGTTGTGTTGTGCCATTGGGAGCATATTCGTCGGGCGTAATTAACGCCGATGAAAACGTCACTGGCCGAATCGCATTGATGAAATTTGACAAGTTTAGGATCTGACCCGTTCATAAGATTTTTGCCAACGAGCGCCCGAGTGGCCGTTGACTTCCCGACGACGCGATTGAGGACATCGTGTGTTTCCTTGAGAGTAGATCGTGGAGAATTGTAAGCCGATCAGGAAGATACCCCCGTACGAGAGAAACTGGATGATAACACGGAAGATAAAGGTGATATGACCACTTGTCAGGCCAGTTGAAAGAACAAGCATGGTTAACTTGTAATTTTCCGTGAGCAGAGTTCGGGTTGAACTTGAGTTTGAGCGTATATGGGACCGGGCCGTGAATCTCGTACCAAAAAGTTCACCCGTGACCCGCCTGCAAGAGGTCAAGCTCAAGTGCTGTATTCGGGAGAGAATGTTACAGAATTTTGTCGATATGAAAGAATTTTAACTTTCCAAGTCAACGCCAGCTACGAATAGGATTAAATGGGTGATACCGTCACCCCGGAAACACTCGAGTACACGATCAGCTTGTACCCAGCCTCATGACCAGGACTATATGTCGACGGGACAACATAGAACGTTCCCGCACCAAGTGTTATCTGTGGGGTCGCCACTCCCGCCACTGTATCGTCGTAGGCGCCAGAGGTCAATACAGACTTTTGGGCCAAAGATTCGCCTTCGCTTCCCATTTTTGCGAATACAGTAACGTTTAACGCAACGGCAGGAGATGGTTGGAGTAATTGAAGTCGAATTCTGCTGGGGGGGTCAACTTGGCATAAACATGACGTGGGGTAGCACCTACTTCAATTGGGTACTTGATGGAACTTGAAGCTTACAAATCGGATTCTTTGTGTATCGACCGAACGACGGGGCACCAGCCGCTGACTGGCCGTCCCTGCCAATTTTTGGTTATCAGATTTGCTGAAACGATCACGAGAAGTTACCGACCAGGATCCCTGGATAACTCGACTATACATTCCGGCGCCCTCTTGGTGGATGGGCTGCATGTCAAACGGGTGGGATGATTCCACCTTTAATGTGAAAGGGCCCATGTGTTGTGGTTCGAAAGCAGACACAACAATAGTATATTCCCCCGCTACAAGGTCTGTTACTTTCAAAGCACCGAGATTAGACGCCTTGGAACCTACGTGAGATAGCCTTTGATACCCTAGCCAAACCGTAGCTATACGCTCCTGAAGTCGCCGCCAACTCTTTCTCGGAAAATCTGATAGCGGAAGTCATTCAAACACTCGACCCCCTATATCCAGGAACTCACTCTGAGATGCGTAGTCCTTGAGACCAGACCATTGCTAAATTAACCGGCAAGTCCTTTCCAACTTGCAACGTGAGGGTTACTTTCGCTTTCTCCACTTTGAGGTTACTGGCATGAAGGGACAGCCGGTATTGCGGGTTGATCATGAAACTGGGATATGTACAATTGCCCCCCGCAGTCATCGATGTGAAAGCACCGGTTACCTATTTATTTTTCCCGGTCACGATCGAGCTTCATACAGGAAGGTATCGCTACTCACTTTCTCCTTGTACGAAGGTGGTTTTTGATTTTCAACCCATAACAATCTCACATTTTCCTGTGAGTACGTTGTCATTGTGTATCCAACATCGATCCCATCTCCCTCATATGAAGCCGATATCGACAAAATTCCAGATCGCTGTAAATGTGGTATCCTCACCCGATTCTGAAAAATGTACAAACATGAGTGTTCAGTTATACAGCTAAAATAGACACTCACTAGAACTTGAGTGCTATTTGTATAAGCACCCTGTCGCATGGTCAACTTTGTGATTAGCCACGGATTAATCAGCGTACCCGAGAGGACAGCAGCGAGTCCGAGTCAAGGATAAAAAGATCCTCTATCTGCACGTGCAAAGCGACATAATCCGAGGTTCGCTTTGTATCGGCGACATGCCTTGTAAGCAAAATCAATACTTCGTGTTCCCCAGATGGGTTACATTCAAATTGTGCTTGGAGATGTGTAGTTCCTGACAGTGTAATTGAGATGCAAATGTTTTGAATAAATATAAAGGAGGACATACGAGATTCCTCATCACCTTTGATTAGCTTCCACATCCTGTGTGGTGAGTCAGTTCCGCTACAAATTCGCCCCAAGAGAAAGAACCAGCACGTACCCATGAAATTTTAATTGTGTTGAATACATGCTAGGATCCCAGCTAAGATAAAGGCCGTCAAAAGTGTTCAGAACCTCGGACCACGGAATCCGCAATAAATCTGATTACAGCAGGTCAAGAACATGGAAATAAGCAGAGAGGTGACTACACACTTGAGAGTCGCTTATCCTCTTCCGATCTTACCCAAGAATCGGGAACAGTAAGAATACGGTCATCGGACGATTCGTGAACATCTACGACAAGATTTGGTTAACTGTAGAGACAGATGAAGGGGCACCCCACCTATGACGGCGTAGCTGTGGGATGATAGCAAACATAGGTTTCTCCACCGGATGTCCAAGCCGACACCAGTTCCGAGGGTAACCAGGCATTGGCCTGCTGGTATTAGTATTGATACAAGCAATGGAAGGCGAATGTACCTTTGAGAAAACCCTGTTTCAATCTTTCCCAAGTTCTCTCCCTTTCAAACTGAGATCTGCCAAAATGGCCTTAACAGAGAGGTATCACAGTCACAGCAAAAGTGACTAACCTTCTTATATCAATGTGCTCTGGGATCCATCCAATGAGAGCGCTACGAATGAAAATGAAGTGTTGTTGATGTAAAAGTGGCAAAATATCGCTCACTGTAAGTCGATACTTGAATTTCTAAGGGGAAATGTAGTTTAGGTGAGAGCTATGGCGCTGACAGAGTACATACGATCCTAGAAAGTCATAGCCTCCCATCAATTTCATATACTAACAATATTCAAGTTAAAAGAAACTTCTGAAAAATCAGAAATGGTGCTCACCGCTTTTTCCAATAAGCTTGGCCAAATAGTATCCTTTGTGATTTGGCCATCCGCTGACGAAGATGATGGGAGTACAGTCATGCACATTAATCTCCCGTCGATTGGATGAAATGGTAGTTGGTCATCAATAACTGTGAAATTCCTCAAAAGTGGTCTGAGCATAGAAGAACTGAGTTCACCTATCTACTTCAACGATGAGTAGGTCATTGCAACCAATAGGCAGATCGCGTACCCTGCGCCATCCGCCATTGAAATACACGCGGACATCATAACGACCTTTTGCACTACCCAAATGCTCTGTTGAGCCCGAAAGGTCATGTACAGCAGATGCAGCAAGCTACATATATTGTTCGAATATAGTTCTTTGAGCAAGAACGTCCTCAAATAACTCACAGATGATCCAAAACGTTGGGTATGTTCGAGGCAAACTGATATTGAGGCGCAAACAGAGCAATCTGTTACAATATGCTGAAGTATTTCTTGTGGCAAGATATTACGTCGTGGCGATCGAGACGTATTAAAGGACGGTTGCGATGATAGTGGCCTTCGCCATACAGGAGACTCCTTTTGCTGTTCGGCAGATAACTGAGGTTGGCCTTCTGGGTCGCTAATTGCATATCAATACACGTTACTTGCGTGACAGAACGAGCAGACTGACGAATAAACTTCCCCCTCTCGTCTTACAGAAATTGGTGCACTTGGTTCATCCCAGAGTGGGAATTTTCGACCGTTGACATAGGTACCTTTCATCACAGCATATGATTGCTCCTCTGAAATCATTGGAGGTGTTCAGCCAACTTGTCAGGAGAGAGAGTTCCAACTAACGTTGAGAAAACATGTCAATCACAATTGGTGTCAGGCGTATATTTTGGACCGTAGAGTTACTGGGTGTACCGATGGTGGCTGCATTGCGAGAGGAATCGACGAATTTCTTGATGATCTCCGCCCTTTCCAACGATTTGGCGGCAGAGTTCTTCCACTGCAGTTTCTTCTTGTTTGTTGCGGAACCAGACCGACTGAGATGCAGGAATGCTTCTGTTGCCTTAACGTAGAGTCGAAATGCTTGATCGTAGTCTTTGGAAAATTCTGCCTTTGTCGCCTTTGCATGGGTTTGCTGAAAAAGGATGTTTCGATTTTGTCAAGAAGATAACTATTGCTGCTACTTGCCTCTGCATCGCGTTCTAGAGTTTGGTCCGTCGAGTTTCTGACTATCGACATTCTGGACGGTGCTGCGTTCGAGAGTTATAATACTTGCAGTTTGCTTGCAGTAATGCATGTAACGATGCAATGGTACTAAATTTAGCCCAGGGTTTAAAATTAGCTACCACGGTGAAGGGGATTTACTTGAAATTTACAGAGAGTTCGGTTTCTGGTACAAAGGAACGATTTGTAAAATAATAATGGCTAAATCATGATGCTTTCCGTCATGTCGGCATTCTCCATATTTTCATCTGGTTCTGGGAGGACCTCTTCACTACCTGGAGGGAATACCTCAGGTATTATTGACCTTTTGAACCATTAGCGTAAAGAAAGACCTTGGTTGGGTGTATTGCGGGAAAAAAAGACTCACTCATAGACCGCTTTATCCCTGTCACTCCAAACCACAAAGATCACGTTTTCGATCTGGGAAACAATGAATGTCATGACCCTCTCTGTAAACTGTAAACCGAATAACGACGGTGGCCTGACCTTACTGCCTTGTTCAGATTCCAGAAAAGTCCTTGTTGTACCAAGAGCAATGCGTGTGGCGTCCTCGATTGGATACGAATATATACCAGTAGATATGGCCGGAAAAGCCTGTTGAAAGGTTCCGAAAGAGAACGAGGGTTTAGATCTAGAGCGAATGTGGTATGAATGGAAAACGAACGATGTGTCTGAGCTCGTTCTCGGCTGCGATGTCCAGACTTATCCTATAACAAGATGTAAGCTGCTCGACCTTTTCTTCCTTGAATTTCTCGGAGTAGATTGGGCCAACGGTGTGGATAACATGGCGTCTATGGGAATTGGGGTGGAAAATGGAACCATGCATCGTGTAAGGGTTACTGTGACTTACGCAGGCAGATTGTATCCCTTTGTAATCTTAGCGCCACCAGTCTCGCAGCCGTTTAGAGTTCGGCCTGGTAATCATGGTCAGAGTGACATGCTATGACGAGCACAGCCTTAGAACACACATTCGTCAAGAAGCTTGGGTCCAGCGGCAGAATGAATGGCGCCGTCGACTGAATACTAACGAGTTATTGTTATGTAAATGGTTCGAGGCCCACGTACCCCCTCCTCCGCCTAAAAAATGGATAAAAAATACAATGCATCAACCATACGACCGTGACAAGCGAGAGAATGTAAAATCACCTAAAAGAGCTCTATTGGCAGCATTCACGATACCATCGACTTTCAATTTGGTGATATCGCCTTGACTTGGTGAATTCATATATCAATATTATGTACATCCCGCCTAACCCAGGTGAAAAGAACTCACAAGAGTGATATACGATCTAACAGCAAAAGGTTTGGTTGGTAATCATCCGATACCAGCGTCTGACGTGGTTGCAGTGAGCCGGTCTTGTATGCATCACCGATGGTGGGGATGCTGTCGAGATGAATCACATCGCCTGGGACGTCCTCCATTTCCTCGTCCTCATCATTGTCTTCAAACAATTCGTCTTGCCTTGGACTATTCTCGACGTCAGACATGGGGGCACAGAAGTTGGTGGTGGATGCGGAAAGAGTGAGTTTACTAGAATAGAGTCAGGCAGCCTAATTCACCGTGACCTGGAATACATCATGCCCAATGCCACTGCCCATCTTGGATAAGTTGTAAAACACTGAACAGATGTTGGGTGCGCAAACAATTTCAAGTTCGACAAACAACAGAAACTGGTGCATAGAGTACAGACTTCTTGCTACATTGCTACATAATGATGCGAATTCAAAAAATGTGTAAAGTGCAATATGGCGATCCAGCGCAGTGAATGGAAAAGTTGTGTTATGCTGGGTATGCCACAAATACATGGATCAGAAAATGGGTAGGGTAATGCGAGGATGCACATGATGGGAGAATGAGAGTTCAAGGAATGAGGAATTAGGGAGAGTATTCCGCCACATTAGTACGCGTCACATCATTCATTCTCTAGTATATCAGGCGACAGAGGGATCGTAAGGCGGGGAAATTAACCGGAGTTAGTATCGTATTTGCGTGTCTTGATAGCTGAGAGAGTACAGGAAAAATCTGGAGACGCCGTTAGAAGGCACAAAGGTTATCGCCGACACCGGATTAGGCAACTTACAGGACAATATTAGAGGTCATGAAGCTTGATAGCGCTGAATACTATTTCGAGGAGTACTGTAGTGAGCAATGGAGGGTTTGCCAAAATGAGGTCGGTCAGTGTCTGTTGACCCAGGCCTCGAGTGTTCAAGGACGGTGGCGACAGGGTTAATCGTTCCAGTTGCTGACTGTGCAAGTGTTTTGTCCGTGCCGCCAGTTTGCAGTTCGACAGATCCACCAAGAGGGTCGTACTGCATCCTTGACATTCTGCTGAAGTCATAAACAATAAAACTGAGAGAAGAAAGCATGAATTTTATAATTGATAGGTGCGGAGATTAGCCGATACGTACTGCTCTTCCATTTGTCGTAATTCAGGTTTCATTTTTTCAAGGTCGGGATTTGCTTTCCGCTTGGTATGTGTTAGCGGTTTTTCGGCCAAGAGAAACTCGTCTAGTTCATGTGCCACGTCAAAGTTGGCTTGTTTCATCTAAAGAAACAATCAATGATCGGTATGTGGAAACCAGAGTTCCATTGCCCACATACATCAGGAACGAATGGTGGTTGGCAGTCTTTTCGCTCTAGGGCATCCCAGTCGAAGTCAGCGAACCATTGATGTCGACGGATGGCTTCAAGTCCGTGGCCATTGGGACGGCAACCCAGTCGTGTATGGGGGTCACGATCGATGAACTATTCATTACGTGAGCAAGAAGTTTAAAATGCTGCGACATGAAAATTTACCCCTCTTAGCGCTGAAATAGCGGCGCTACTATGGTGAAAGGCTGTGCGATCTGGGAAAGTCAAGGAATCCTTGAGGATAGACTGAGTCATTTTCTCTGCGTTGCGACCGTCAAAGGGGCGTTTGTGGAACAGTAGTTCATATGCGGTGACACCGAGACTCCACCAGTCTACCTGCCAAGAATAGCCTTTCTTCCCGATGACCTGCGGGGCCATGTAGGCCATGCTGCCAGCAACGCTTGTGTGCAACCGCCGATCAGAGTAGTGAATGGCAACGTTGAAATCGGTGATGTGGGCGTGCCCCATAGAGTCGAGAAGAATGTTATCAGGTTTTATGTCCCTAACGACGAATGATGAGTGAGTCTGGGGAGACGATCAAATTGACAGTACCTATGGATGATTCGCTGCCGGTGGAGATAATCAATTGCTGACGAGAGCTCTGCGACCCAAAAGCGAACGGCATCTTCTTGCAAGTGCCCATTTCTTTCAAGGTGGACTATCAAGAAGGTTGAGTATAAGAGACAGACAAGGGTAGAAATATGAACGAACATCGGAGATCACCTCCAAGCATCAAATCTAGCACGAAGAAACAATTTTCGTCGTCCTGGAAAGCATAACGCAGATTGACAATGAATGTGTGGTCGATCTAGGGAAAATTATTAAGGGAGGCAAATCTCCCGGAACTTGAACTCGGACGGACCTCTTCCAAGAGCCGTCTTTCCTGAATGATATTTGCGACTGCCTTTTGACGGACACATCGAGCCTTGTTGATGTACTTGAGAGCATAAAGCTTTTTCGAGCGCTTGTGCTCGACTACCCGCACCTATCGGAGGAGATTTCTAGCACGGGAGAGCACAGATATGGAGAAAACGCACCTTGCCAAAAGCACCCTTCCCGACGACACGGTGGAGATCAAAGTGGTAGAGGTTGACCTCACAGTCAAAGTCTACTGGTTCTGAGAAGCAGCACCCCATATCGCAAAGACGGGTAGTAACAGGAAAGCAGGAGGGTTATATACAGATCGACGTTGTGGGCAAGAACAAGACAATCGAATTGGGCATTGTACCTGGGTCATAAATAGAAATTACCTAGTTATTCATCTGTTTCGGGATCAGCTCCATTTAGCCATTTTCGAAAACAATAAAACATGGAGAGTGCACGGCGGGAGACACAACAGGCTGAACATATGTGAAAGACAAAAGAGAGATTGAGCCCGGAAATAAATTAGCACTAAACCTATCTTGGACTGCCCGGTCCGCTGGTTCCGCTACACGAGGTCGCCACATCTCTCCGCTCCTCGTCATGGATCCAGAGCAGCAGACGTCTGCGCTCTTGGCACCAACCCGGGAACTTTTGTCTTCGGTAAAGGTATTCCCCCTCATTCCTGCTCTAAAGCGGGATGTCCTTGTATGTAAACAATGCCTTCGAAATGTGAACGTCACTCACCTTGTCTACTTGCCTTTCTCAGAATACCATCGGTTTGTCCAGCTCGCCTTGTCTACGTTGCCAGGTTGGCTGACCCGCTTCAGATAGTGCATTGAGCTGGGAGTGAGCTCTTCCTTCCTTCGTTCTACCATTCAGTCGTCATCTGTTCCATCAGGCAATTAACCGCGGCGGATATCAACTTTTCAATTATCCGCCCCCTTGTAAACAAATATGCTCGTCTCAAGAACATGTCTATCGTATATGTCTGTCTCGTCGTCAGGTCCTATTTTATAGCACAAGCTGAGACCGACCTCGCTTTTGCCAATATGATGCTTTCTCGTGCCAATTTGTGCGAAGTACTGGCCATGAAACTCCTTAGTCGTTTCGCGACCAATTACATCCAGCTTGTTGCAGTATTGACTACCACGTGGAACCCACTGACTGGCGCAAGTCAAGATGTCATTCAAGAAGTAAAACAAAGTCTCAATGCCCACGATGATGACATGGGTTCTGTGAATGATCAAAGTGCCATCGAGGTCCGGCAATTTATCTCTCCACAATCTTATTGTTTACTCAATAGGCTTCTCCTCACCGGCAGATGGCTATTTCCACCAATGCTAAAGCATTTCTGGCTTCTCCTGTTACTCAAAAGGTCGTCAACGACATTTATTCTGGCCGTGTCCTATTTTCTGTCATGGCCAACCGTTCTTTCTTGGCAGACAACTACAAACACCGAGCCATTGAAATATACAACCCACATAACGCCCCCTTCCTTGACCATTATAGGTGCGTCTTGTTTTCCATTCCCCGTTATGGCCGTTTATCGTCTTTTCTGATGGTCCTCAGACTTCGGGTTCCAAAATATGGGGCATGGTTCGAGTTTCTTAATTTCGCACTACTCCTTTTGACTTTTGTCCTTTGCCTTTTCAGTGAGTACAACTTCTGGGCAGAATAATTTCATACTCATATTCGGTAGATCGCGACAAAGAGAAACTCGGATTTTGGGAAATCACTTTTATTGTTCTCGCCTCTGCATTCACATTGGAGGAATACACTCAGGCCAATGAGAATGGGTGGATTAGTTAGTCCCTTCCAAATATGTTTCTCTTTGGTGCAGCGCTTACGCGACGACGCGTAGTTTACATTGCGAATGTGAGTTATACAATTCGATGTGTATGTGCAGTAACTCCTAACTTTTGACAACAGATGTGGAACGGTTTTGACTTCTCATTTATCGTCATTTTCTTTGCATACCTTTCTCTGAGAATAAAGGGCCTCACCCAGAACGACCGTAAGCCATTCTTACCTTGTTCCCTGTGACGCTTGACCCTTTTCGTTAGTCGGTGCATCTGAAATGGCCTTTGACGTCCTGGCATGTAGCGCATGCATTCTCTTTCCGAGGTGAATATTCTATGCTAAATTCGTTCATACCCAAAATAAGATCATACCCATAGATTGGCGTTCTTCGCCGTCTCAAACCATGTTGTAGTTTTGTGAGTGCCTTTGAGACTGCCAAAGCAGGATTGCAATTGAGTTTCGGAAAACAGGTCCTTACGAGCTATGATAACTCAATTCGTCTTCTTCATTGGCATAGCATCCATATGTTTTTCCGGGTTGCTTTTTACTTTATGGACACTAGGTATTGTAAGTCCGCGCATTGTGACTCATTCTCATCCCTCTTTTTTTCAGCCGATTCTAACCCGGTGGGGAGGACCAACTGGTCCCTGCAATCCATTGCCTGGTTGATGGTCCAGATTTGGTTCGGAAATACATACCTCAGCTTCGCACAGGCGTCAAGTTTCCATCCTTTGTTCGGGCCGATTCTCATGACCGTGTTTGCCGCCTTGTCCAACACATTGTTGTTGACCAGTCAGTGTTGTGGTTAATGGCAAATACGTACCCTCAAATTTTCATGATAGTTTTGATTTCAATCCTTTCCAATACTGTTGCACAAATTGGCGCAGTACGTATGTTGTCATTTATTCTAGGAAAGATTGACTGACTTTTCCATTCAGAATGCCACTGAAGAGGTAATACAGTCTAATCCTGAGTCTCCATCCCTGACCGTATTGTGTAGTACCTCTTCCAATATACTATCTCGACCATCGAAGGGTAAGCACGAATAACATTCTCCAAGGGTCATGAACTCATCCACGAGTAGCGTCAAGTCAGATGCTCTCGTATCGTACCAACCCCCGTTCAATATTCTCGCATTTATCCTCCTGAAACCTGCGTCTTGGGTGCTCTCTCCGCGTGCTTTGCATTCCTTCAACGTCTTTCTCATCAGAGTTACAAGTCTTCCTCAGCTTATTATCATCGGCATTTATGAACGGCACCTTGCTACTGGAAGAAAATTCAGGGAGACAGGCAAGGAAGCGGCTCAGTCTCTCTTCAACAGCCTGCCAAGGCAAATAAAAAGCATGCCTCTTGTCGAAGCCCTTGTCGGCTCTTCGTCTAATGATTTATTCGATGCGATTTTCGAAGTGGAGATCGACGATGATGATTACGAGTTGTTTGGAGACTCTGATGCCGATATGGACCTGCCTGCGTTACGTTCTCTTCACTCAAAGGAGAACCTGAAATCCAACATTGACAGAGGCAATGTCACCCCTACCAAAGAGAGTCGTAGTGGAAAGAACCGCCATGAATCCCCATCACCAGTTCCTCTAATTCGCACGCGCCAGCCGACCCGTGGTCGAATTTCCTCTGAACAACTTCAGCGAGGTGAATCGTCCTCGGCTCAGAACTCACCGAGACTTCGTCGGCTCTCATTGAGCCAATTAAACACGGACGAAGTGGTGAATTCGCCTGATTTGGTGACAACGACAACGATGAGTAATCGAAGTCCACTCGCTAAATTGTTTGCCTCGAGGTTTTTGTCCCCTCCTGCGACTGGGAATTTTCCGCGGGAAAACAGCACGTCACCGGTTGTACGAGTCCCATCTCAGGCCGCGACCAGTGCGGAAGTGAATGTGAGACAGATCGCAACGCTTTTGGAAAATGTGAAGGAATTGCCTGTACAAAAGCTAAAGGATGAGATGAAAGAACTTCAGGTAGGTTTTCGCGAGGGTCCCTTTCTGTTGAGTTTTAAAAAAAATCTAAACAGGATCGTCAAGCACGCATTGAGAATTTGTTGCTTTTGTTGACAAGAGGCATGAGGAACGAAGTTCCGCATCGCCAAGGCTCGACTTTGAGTTGACCTAATGTTTTTCATGACCATAATGAATATTATTTCATCGTACTATCCTAGAGTCAAAGTGTTCAATGTAGGTCCAATCCATAGCATCGAGTTGCAGTAAACAAAATGTTGGTCTAGATCGTTACAAAACGTTAGGGAAAAGTAGTTTATGAACATAGAATGCTGGTCTGACGTGTTCAGGCCAGAAGCTACACTCCACAAGTCCATGTTCGAACCAGGCGTTAATCAATAAGCCACCCCAACCAAGAAGCCAGACATGTGTCCAAATCCAACCTGCTACACCATGGACTCTTTTGCCGGTGATGGACTTGAAGACGCGTTCGAGAATGATACCAATACCGTTCATCAAGAAGAACTCCGAGATACCCTTGATATTAGTCCCTCGACCCAAGCTCCAGCATCCAATGTCATGCAGGACGCCTGAAATAAAAAAGGCTCCTAGGAGTCCTCCCACCCTCCCAAATAAATAGGACGAGGGTTTACCGCCGATTCTAATGAATATGTCCCGGAAAGATTGGTGCCATCGTGCAGTCCAAAACTGATTTAAGGATGTGGAAAGGTATGGTCGGTCTGAGGGTGGAGGCCAAATGGATGGGGACTGTTGGAAGACGGCGACAGCGACGATAGTGGAAGAGTAATATTGGCTGTCGATGCCCAGGTACACCGTGAATCCGGTGAGAATAGTCATTATTGTTGACCGTGCGTAACGGTGGAGGGGAGGGAGGGATGCGTCGAATATCCCAGCTACGTTGGATTTTGATTGCATGGCTTGAACTACATAGTGGCAAGAGTCGAAGGCGATGAGATCTAGAATGACCCATTGTAGAGTCGTCAATAGAAAAGATATAGTAGATCCGACGTTGCGTGTTTCTTTGGGTATACGGAGTCCCTGAGGCCAGGACCAACCAATGCCTCGCAGATTCAATAAAAGATCGAAAGCATCGAACCATAATTGTCGAGAAGGTGTGCGACTATTCTTGGTCGCTAACCGTGTATAGGGATTTAGCCTGAATGTCCATATGCAACATCGCAACGATTGGACAAACATAGTGACCTTGTAGAATTCAATATGAAAGTCGACGATAATACACTTCGAATTAACGCACTGCAAGTTGTTGATTCCAACAGTTCATCTCATTGATCCCAAACGAAAAGTCCAGTAATATAGTAGCACGAAATGCAGCCCATAACGTTATGGGAAGTATGGCGAGTCGAATTGCAAAGGTGCGAGGGAGGAGGACGAGTATGGCCGTGGCATAAAAACAGAGAAGTGGGGGGAATAAGTGATGGACGATCGACTGAAATGTTGGTGATCGGCGTTCTGACAGTGAAACTTGTGAAACCAGTTCCGACAGTCTAAAATACGTTTGTTAGGGCTACCACATGTGGAAAAGGCGAGAAAGCTTACGACCACATAGGGTGCGAGGAGGAACACCGAATAATGTCAAGCCGCCCTTTTTATTCTTGGAAGCAGAATTTGATCCGCTCCGGACCGTGAATGATACCATCAAACTTTACAGGACCCGAAGTATTCCCGTCTCTTCTTCTTGTTTTTAGACAATCGAATGCCCTGTGAGTACTTCTGAAGTTCTGACAACTCATTCATACAAGCCTGAGACTTCTATTATCGCCCACAGTAATGGTTTTAATGGCCTATATTTCTAATTTTGTCAACTCGACGCGGGGTCGAACTGTTCTTGCCACACCTTTGCTGGGAACGATTCTATAATCTCTACGGTTGAGCAAATTCTGCCACACGGTAGTTAAATTGGCCGTGTTTAACATCTGGCTCCCCTCAAGTTCCGATAATCCCCTCTCTCAACAACTTATGCCTCTTTGCCCTGCTAACTCCGGCTTAGAGGGTACTTCGGGGTTTCCGAGTCGGAATTTTTACTCACAGCCTGAGACTGAAGAGCCCCTGTCTTTTCTTCCACAGAAATTACAACCCACGCGCACGGGGAATTCTTCAAAGAAGGCTCCCTCCCCTTTGGCTGGTCGGAAATACTTGTACAGCCATTGCCATCTTTCGAATCTATTTCAAGCGTGTTGGTCAGACGTACTCAACTACCATCCAACGTTCAAAACTAGTCACTTTGTCCATATCTAGTAATCTGGTCAATGCGGCGACTTGAATTTACCAGTTTCCCTGGGCTATTCAATACAGACAGCGATTTCGGAACCAGGCCGTCATCCAATTGCGCTGACGAACCCTTACGGCTTTCCTTATCATCGGCAACCTCGTATTATAATATAGGTTGAACTCCTTCTGGTTGTTTGTGGTTCAGTATAGCGCTAAAACGACAGGGCCTCTGTACTGGCAATCCGTCGACTCTTGGGACCCTCAGATCGCTGCAGCCTATTGCAGGTACCCCATTCCCATTATTACCATCCGTTTGCGCTTATATGGTTTTGCCTCGTACTTACTCCGAGGGGAAACTGTGGTTCCACTTCTTCTCGAATTTGTACATTTACGAAGCACTGCCCTGGAAGTAAGCATTGGATACCGAGGGCTTCACCTACTTGTTAATCTCGAAGTATCGGCTATAGCAAAGCCGTAGAGCAAAGACGCAACGGATAAGTTCCTATCCGCTTACTAGCCACTATGAATTGCGTATCCCGATGCAATTTCCGACAATCGGCCACCAAGATGCTTTATAGGTTCCTTTACAAGTGGGTCTCTCCTCTGAATCCTCTCTTCGATACACAGCACAAGTTTTCGCAATTACACCAAAATTTCCGATTTGTTGAATGCTATCGCTTTGTATTCGAGCTCTCGTGCTGTGTTCAGGCTGGGTCTTGTGGAAGATCTTCTGCCGATTCTTTTTCAAGTCTACCCTTGATAACATTCCTGGGCCACCGTCACAATCATTATGGAGAGGCACGGTTCATCTCGCCAGCATTGGTCGCAGAGGTTTATTTTATTTTGTCTATCTAGGGTGCTTTCCTCAGATTTTCAATGTTCACGCTTGGGACTTCCATAGAGACATAGCTGATAAATGTGTGTAATGAATCCGACTTTTATCCATCATATTTTGCTTATACCTTTTGTGGGTAATAGATGGAAGCGTCATCAAAATCAAGGCATTGTTTGGAGTGCCACAAATATTCTATTCCACTTCGAACACCACTAACATTGCCACGTCTAGGAGAACCAGATCTACGTCTTTGATCCAAAAGCGATGCACCACATCGTAGTAAAAGTGTGTTCCCTTGATTCCATTTTTACGACCATTAAAACTGAGATGGTAGGACCAAGATATCTACGAAGAAACATCGGCTTTCATTCTGTAAGTCGAATGCGTTTACCGGAAATTGAAAACTCAGTGATGATCGACAGAGGAAATCATTTGATGTTTGGCCCAGGTCTCCTCGCTACTCTCGGTAAGAGATATCAAGTTTCGTGAAGAACTAAAGCAGTTCCGATGAAGCTGATTAAACAACATGTAAAGGCGAACAACACCGACGACAGAGGAAGATGCTCAATCCCGTTTTCTCTATTGCACATCTACGTGAAATGAGTGCGTCGTCTTCCCAAGTTCGCATATTGATGTACTGATTGGAGTGTCTTTGATCAAGTTCCGACGTTCTATAGTGTTACTTCAAAGGTACTTTTGTAAGATTCATCCTTGGAATCTGGTCTCATTGCATTCAAAGCTTTCCGATGCATTTGCGTCCGAAGTCAAGGACGGACCCTGCGAGGTCGATATTCACCAGGCCATTCTGACTTCTTCATTGAACATTTTTCTTAGATTGAAATCCTATCCTGGATGACTCGGGCTGCACTTGAAATAATCGGCCAAAGCGGAATGGGATATTCCTTCGACTCTTTGATTAACAATCGTCCTTCGCATCCGTATACAACTGCTGCCAAACGCCTGATGTATGTGTTCCTAAATCCAAATTTATTTACCTATCTGAACATCCAATTTTTGCAGACCCGTGGCCTTCAAATACTTTTTCGAACGGACTTATTACCTGCCTATCATTTCCAAAATTGGAAGTCCAAGATTCAGGCGGTATCTTTTAGACTTGCTTCCTTCCAGAGCGTTACACGAGCTTCGTGACATTATTGACGTCCTGGAAACCACTGCGGTGGAGATTTATGAGGCTAAGCAAAAGGCGTTGGCTGAGGGAGATCGGGAGGCGGAGTTGAAGGTTTCCGAAGGGAAGGATATCATGAGCATTTTGGGTCAGTTTTGAAAATTTTATGGCTGGTTCGATGGCTGGTTGACAATATTACAGTAAAGGCAAATATGAATGCTTTAGTGGAGGATAGGTTATCTCGGGAAGAGCTTCTTGCTCAAATTTCGTGGGTTCAAACACTTTCATTTGGCAATGGTTCTTGACGAATCGTTAAGGTCACTGACATTTGCGGCGATGGACACAACATCCGGTGCACTTTGTCGTACTCTGTGGCTGTTGGCCATGCATCAGGATGTACAGGATAAACTCCGTTACGAGGTTGGCCAGGCTCTGAACAGTGATTGTGATGTTCTATCGTACGACGATCTCGTTTCGCTTCCATATCTCGATTCAATTTGCAGGGAGACAATGAGACTGTGAGTCGGTTCTGTCACTATTTCATTGTTACCCGTTCAATGGATATAGGTACCCTCCAATTACGATGGTTCGTCGAACGTGAGTTCCCACTCCAAGTAGCAATCCCCTTGCTCACCCACGCATCCCCGCAGCACCAAGAAAACTGTCAACCTCCCCCTCTCAAATCCAATTCGAGGTCTAGATGGTACCGAGATGCAAAGTATCCTCGTCCCCAAAAACACTGATGTGATCGTGAGCATTCTCGCTTCGAATCGGAACCGCGATATTTGGGGACCGGACTCGCATGAGTGGAAGCCTGAAAGGTGGCTCCAGCCTCTGCCGGACAGTGTGACTAACGTTCATATCCCCGGAATTTATTCGAACTTGTGAGTCTTTTACGGTGGGACGTATGTTGTTAGGAGGCTGGCTAAACTGTTTACTTCGCCCCAGAATGACGTTTCTTGGTGGTGGTCGAGCCTGCATGTAAGTCTTTGAGAAAACCTGCTTCGTGTCATATCTACCTGATTACTTGTAGTGGCTTCAAATTCTCTCAACTCGAAATGAGTAAGTATGTTTCCTTCAAAACAAACGATATTATTAACGAATAAAACCACCCAGAAGTCATCCTTTCCTTCCTGATTAACAAATTCAAATTTTCTCTCTCCGACAAGAAAATTGTCTGGAACATGACCAACATCGTTACGCCCGTTTTGGCCGGGTCACCCCACCAACCGCAGTTGCCTTTGATTGTAGAGTTTGCGAAGGAATGACCACGCTGTTGAGTGGGCAGGTGGGGAAGTCTGATGACGGGCTGGATTCTTCGACATTGTATTGGCCCCGACTTTTCCAATTAGACATTCTTGTCATTGGTAATACATATGGATGTGCGGTATCATAAAAATTCAAAACCATTTTTCATCAAGCTAATGTCCACTGCCTTCAATCGTTCCCCGAGATCCGAATCCCACAAATCATCAAATATGTAAGCATGGTCTATGACGAGAAATTTGTGGAGTTTTCCTTTGTAGGGCCTGTCATGTCGCGGTTGTTTAAGATCCAACAGGGGAGAGATGGCGCCTGAGTCCAGCAGAAATCGGAAAGGTTCTAGTCGGAGAGTAAGATGGCGCATGTCTGGGAAATACCCATCGAGCAAAAGTTTACTGATGGTGCCGGGATCGTAATCCAGAGTTTCCACAACGAGGTTTGTCACACCAGGTAAAGGCGACAACAGACTATCAAAGATTGGAGATTCATCTCCGAAATCTTTGAATAATCTGAGCTTAGTCAAGAGGCAGGATGACCGCTGCACAAGTGCGGGGAGGTATTTCAGAGTGATCATTGCGTTGGTATGGAATTCTTGAAGACTTGGAAGCGTAAGAGAAGTGAGAAGAGAGGCCGCACTAGAAAACGGGTATTTATCCCATCTCGTGCCGAATACCTTCAGTCTGCGATGAATAATCGGGCGCATTGACGTGGTCCAGAGACTAGGTGACCAAACTTGAAAATGCGTCATGAGTGGTGCATGTCCTAGGAGTTGCGCGATTTCTCCGAAATCAAAATTTGTTACTTTGGCAAAGGTAAGATGGTTCCACGATATTTGTAGCGACCGAGGGACTACGCCAGATATTTCGATTTCTTCTGGGGTCACCGGGTACAGGAATAATGGCCCAGATTGTTCGCCAATGTCTATCCATTCTTTCCGACAAATTATCCGGAGCTTCTTTAGAGATCGACACTGGAGGTTACTGGGAAGATAGGCGTTTAACGTCCATGGCAAATCGAGGGATAGTGAATGCCATCTGCTGGAACATTGGCTGATGGCATCGATTACGGCTTTAAATTGCTCTTTTGAGCCTCCTTCGTCACGAAGAACGATTTGAAGAGGTAAGGACCGAGAGCGCAGGATCCAGTCGTTTACAGAACCGATTCGGCTCAATGCACCAGACGTTGACTCTTGTCCAAGCACTATGTGTATTGTTGTCCAAAATGACGGATTTGACCACACGACATCGCGCCACCCTCTGCAGACAGAACCAAAATACGAAGGCATTACGGACAATTCTGTGTGAGAGAATTCACCCCATTCGTCCCGTGAAGGTAGAAGGAGTTCGAATATGTAGTTTTTGAGTTCGACTGGGAGTCGGTGTATGAGAGTCCCATGAACGCGATTTTGCTCCGAACGAAGGTCGCAGCGTTTGTCGATTAAGCGTCGGAGGGCGGCCACTGCCTGGTTGATCTCCTCGTCGACTTTTGCCACAGCATTACAGATCTGACAAGGACCATTCTCGCATATAGGCTCTTTCGGATTCGTGGAGAGTTCGGTAGTTTCGAGCCCGCACAGCCAACAGGACATATTCGAAAAGGAATGTTCAACGACAGAAATGTTGGTATTTGAAGAGCCCTGAGTGTCAAAGGCAGTGGTAGCATGTGGTAAACAATGTTGTGTGTTTCCATCGTCACTGGCACTGCTTTAAAGTACCACGGTTTGCAGGTCCCATTCTTTCTCGTGCCGGGCTGTTAGTTAGCTCGTCGCATGATAGGATACTATGTGCGTGTTCAACTTTCCTTTTTCTTATATTGTAACCTTTTTGTAGCCAAGTCTGCTTCCACAAACTACTTGAAGCAGTCCGTTTGAAAGGCGATGCAAATACAATCAAATCTAGCCTCAGTCATTCTGAGGATCATCAGACACCTTGCATTGAACATTCCAACTCAGACATATAGAGCCCATGTAGCGGATTGAGTTTGTGAAGACGTTATCCACCTGAAGTTTATCACACGAAGTGAGTGAAAAGGTGAGGCTTTGCCCTCGTCGTTTAAGTATTGACTGACACGTCGGATCAGCGTATCGTCTTCAATATATTCAACAGACTCGCTGCGCCCGATATCCTGCCAGCACAGCACAGACATTTACATACCTTCTTCAGAATACGCCACTTGCCGAGTCTGTACAGCAAGCAGCAGAATTAAAAAGAACGATGGGAGCTCAGAGAGTCAAAGAGGAAAGGAAGTGGAAGCACGCCGCAAGCTGCCAGTGAAAGTGGTTATCGTGAAGCAGACTTGACCATCGATATCCCTTTAGTATTCCAAGAAACATCTCAAATCGACTGCAACTCATTACTCTGTTCTCTCTTTATAGCAGATTCCGTGCCCCATTTATATCATCCTTCCATGCACTTGGC